>Ga0247611_10000619_pt1 | contig 70196 bp, 62 predicted proteins | sample 177DNAGHGhighgp2_FD_192422 | JGI IMG/M metagenome (GOLD analysis project Ga0247611, IMG submission 192422) | Sheep rumen microbial communities from Palmerston North, Manawatu-Wanganui, New Zealand - 1770 DNA GHGhigh gp2 | ecosystem: Host-associated > Mammals > Digestive system > Stomach > Rumen...
GATCTACTTTTTCAGAATAATAAACTTTTACATTATATCCTTTACTTTCAGCATAAGAAGTATCAACACCTAAAAAAGTACCTTGCCAACTATTATACCCAGAACTAGCATTAATAAACTCCATATTTGGATCCTTAGCATACTTCTCCAAACTGTCATAAATAACTAAATTAGTAATATCATTTGTACCAGTTCGAACACGAAGTTTGTAAGTATAATCAGAGTCAACTGAAGCATCTACCGTACCTATATTAAAGTTACTTTTATTGCTTTGAACACTTACTTGAAGATCCTGATTAGTTGAAAAAACAGAAGAAATAGTTATCGAACTATTATTATAAGAAAAAGACTCATTTGTATCACCATTATTATTCAAATCAACAACATCAACATCATAAAAACCATTATCTTTGATAGATCTATTTTTTATTCCTATTGGTTGATTGTTTAAATCATATACTTTTGTATATATATAACTAGTCCATTTATTTCCATTATTTATCAATTCATCATAACTTATACTATATTTATATGTTGATTTCACTGTAAGAAATTCAGTAAACAATATAAATTCTTCTTCTAATAAATCATATTCATAAACTAACATAGTCCTATTTGTATTTTTATAATTCTTTATTATTTGTAAATTTAAATGATCTCGAAAAAACTTATTAGCATTTTTTTCAGACTCAAAAAGAGAATCTCCATCCATAGTAAAGAAGGAAGCATAATCTGTTACTGTAATATTCTGTTCTATCTCTTCCTTAGTTGAATAAAGTTCCATGCCTTCTGGTAACAATTCATATAAAACCATTTTTCCTATTTTAAAGCGATAATCCTCACCAATAGTTTTCTTTAAATAATCAATTTCTTTATCAGGACTAAAACTATAGTAATAACCACCATTATCAATTATGATTGAACTAGATGCCTTTCCAATAAATAATTCCTGTGAAGCATCTTGAACAACAGTATTACTAATAAACTGTTTGGAAGCTTCATACTGTGGCTTTTGAATGGTTGCTGGACTATCATCATATGTATGAAATGAAGTAGCTCTTTGTATATAATCACCATTATGTTTCAAATCATAATCAATTATAGATTGCTTTTCAACAAATTCATTATAATCATCAGAAGTCATCTTATTCTTTAAGACAAGATCTCCATTACTATTTTCTTCAAAAACTTTCAAATAGTTATAAGTATATATCTTACCAGATGGTGCAGCAATATCTCCTTTTATTTTCAATTGCATTCTAACTGAAGTATTAGAATTTTTAAATACCATGCTAACATCAGTAGTTGTTTTGTAATAGTATTCCACTACATTTAATTCACTAGGAAGTAATATTTCTTTATTACCAGATTTAACAGTTTTATATAGTTCGAATGAATCAGTATTTTCACTACGAACATATAAATCTAATTCAACAGTTAATTCTTGCCCTTCTCCATTATAGACATATGGAGTATATAATGCCACATAATTATACTCATTTTCATTTAATCTTCTATAACTATTTTCAGAATCACTAATATATATTAAGTCTCCACCTAATTCAATAGTCATATCTTTACCAGTATATGTAGTATGAGCTTCGATTCCATAACGAAAATAATTTGTTGGATGCCCTTTAAAATCATATCCACAGTAATGATCAAATTCTCTATTAGTCAAATATCTATAAAATAATTTTCCATCATTATTATCATGAAATTGTCTTAAAGAAAATAAATCTCCAAAAGGTGTATAAACGTAATCATTTAAATCAAAAGAAATACTACTTTCACTTAAAAACACATCATTATTTCCATCATCATAGTTTGCATACATTTTTACTGTATTATCTATCAAAGTACTATCAATTTCTGACTTCTTATAACCTACTATAAAATATGCAGATGAAGAACGAGCTCTATCATAAAGAGTTAACTTATTCAATTTAATTGGATAATACATTCTACCATTATTTAAAGTAACGGTTTCATCATTATTTACAGAATATACTAGTGTCCCAGGCGGAAAAATATCTTCAAATAATAATTCCGTTTTAGTAACATATGGATAATATTCTAAATAATTATTATAACTACTATAACTGGTATTAAACATATATTTTACCCAGTAATAATCATCAATCTGTCTTGTAAGTTTATATGGAAGATCATATGAATTTATCTTTTGAACACTTTTTGCTATAGTATAAGTAGAATAAGACCATTCATGGGTATATGTTCTTTGATAATCAAAACTAACATAATTGCTTTCTATAGTATTATTCATTTTTGCATTAATTGAATTACTATACTTATGCAAACAAGTTGAATCATATTTTTCAATAGTAGCTTCTTCCCACCCATTACTATCCTCTTGTCTAGGAGTCATAACATAACTAATTTGAATACTTCCTTCTAATGGAGCATTAACTGATATCTCATTATTGTTAGTAAATGTAAACGTATTGTTTGAAAAGGTATAGTTCCAGTCATATCCACTATGGCTTGAATCATTAGCTCCAACATTTTTCCGAACATCTAATAAAGGAGTCCAAAACACATAGTCTTGTGATTTTCCTTGAACTAAAGCAGGAATTTTTATGAAAATATCACCTTTTTTATAATTAACAACAGGATTAACATTCTTATAATAAATCTCAACAGTAATAGTTCTGGTTTCCCCTTTACCATATCCACCATCAGATGCATCCCAATTAATTTCAGTTAATGGTGTTTTACCATCATTTACTGTAGAATCATAAAATACTGTAGATATCTCCCAATTATCTAATTCTACTTCATTATCACCATAAACAAGTCTAGCTAAAGTATCTATCACTGACTTATTATTACTAATTAAAAACAACGAAAAAACCACTATTAAAAGTAGCACTCCAGGTACAAATACTTTAAATAAAGAAAAATTATTTTTTTTATTAAATAAAAAACTATTCCTCATACTCTCACTCTACTAAATAAATAATATCACACATTAAGATTATTTTAAAGTCACAATCCAATTAAATAAAAAATAATTTAAAATAATAATTTCATATTTTATTATTTAATAAGTTATAATAAATAAATTAGTCCATTAATTCTATTTAATACAAATAAAGTATCTTGTAACTTAACTATATCCGAAACATTATCTTTTACTTGTAATACTTCTTTATTATAATCAAAGTTATCAATAGGATTAACTTCTTTCATATATGATTTTCTATATATTTTAAAATAAATTCTTTCAATAGATACTCATCTACTAATAAAACTTCTAAATAGCAAAACACTTTATAATAAATAACCTAAAATAATATTAAACTAAGTTTAAAAAGAAATACTACTAAAAAAGAATATAATATGTTAAAATATTATTATAAAAGATAAGGAAAGAGATATTTATATGATTAAGAATGATAAAAAATTTATAGTATTTTTTATAATAATTGTTATAATATGTTTCTATTATTTATTTCAATCATCATATGCTAAGTATAGAAAAAAAATTGATGGAGAAGTACAAGCAAGAGTAGCTAGTTGGTTAATAAAAGTAAATAATGAAAATATTGAAAACAAAGATACTTTAACAAATGAAATTACTCCAGTATTTGATCAAAATGAATTTGTAAATGATGGTGTTATTGCTCCAGGAAGTACAGGATATTTTGAATTAACAATAAATGCTGAAAATGTTGATGTAGATTTTACATATGAAATTACTACAACAGTAGATGAATCAACTCCATTAGATGACCTAATATTAACAGGATATGAATTAAATGGAACAGCTCATAATTATCAAGAAGGAAGTAGAACAGTAACAGGAGATTTAGAAAAAAATACAGGAGACACCAATCTAAAAATATTTTTTAAATGGAATGATGATAGTACAAACACAATGGATAATCAAGCAGATACAGAATACGCAATAGATGAAAACAACGAAATAACAAAAATAAATGTTGCAATACACTTTATACAAAAAAAATCCACATAAAAATAGACCAAAGTCTATTTTTTTTTATGCACATTGAAATGATCCATCTTGAAACACTCTACAATATAAACTATTTATTTGTGCACCTACTCTACCAGAAGCTCTAACAGCAACAACAGTATCACCATCAATACACTGATAATATTTACCCGAAGATGTATATTCAGTACAATAGCTCTCACCAAAAGCCTTATTTAAAGTTTGTTTATTTTTCTCATAATAAATACTATCATCATTATATTCTTCAGTAACTTCATTATAAGTAGCACCTTCACTCTTTAAAGTATAAATAACACCATTTCTTTCAAAAGAAACATCTGTTGCTACAACTCTATTATTATTTATTGTATGCTTTAAGATAGATTTTTTATCAAATGCCGCAAACGCATCAGTTGGATTTTTATATAAAGTACCTAAATCCGAAATAGAAACACCTTTATCATTATCACCACTATTAGAATACCTTATAATATTAGAATCCACAACATAAGGATTTGCCATACTTCCATCCCCATCACTATACTCAATCCCAGGTCTTAGTGAAATTGCCGGACGCACGCCGTAAGCGTAGCCGACGTGGTCGTCTTGCATGACACCGCTCGCATACACGTACCAACCGCGAGCGAGGTTGCCGCTGAAATAGAGAGGCGAAGCAAGCCAATAAATTTGTCTTGTTTTTCGTGCATTGTTATTATTCATAATGTTCATCTCCGGACTAGACATTAATCCTACTTTATAAGTTAATTTTGCATTATTATTGCTTATACTAAATCTATCTGTTGTATTTGTACAACTCAAATCACTTGTAACATTATATTCTTTAAATTGTAGAGATGAATTTGTTATTCCACCATCTGGATTCCATCCATTTAATGCTTTTATACTTCTATCATTACAGAATATTGTATCTTCTATATAATCATCATAATCTTCTAATATATAATGCTTATACCATGCATCTACTCCACTTTTCATCGTTGAATTTACCTGATTAACACCATTATCGTGCAACATCTCATTTATGGTGTCTTCAACACTTTTACCATCAGTAATGTTTATATAGTATAGTATTGTTTCACTTATGTAATAAATATAAGATATGGTTGTACATTCACCTGTTTCATTCCAGCATGTATAATGTGCATTGTTTATACTTGTTTTATTAGTACTATCATTGATATTCCAGAAACTTGTAGATGCATCATTATCTAATACATACTTACTTCCATCCCAAGTGAAGCCTTTAGAATACTTATAATTATTTGCTACCTTAATATATTTCATTGACATATTTGAAGTTTCAGTTGTGTACCATAGCTCACTGCATGTATCATTTACTGCATTCTTACATACATATTTATTTGCTCCCACACTACTATAGCTTGTATACCAATTCTTTCTTTCTACTGTTGTTGGACTATTAATTGTATAAGTACCATCACCATTATCTGTATAACTATCTCCATAAGTATAGGTATAATTAAAATCAGCTAATGTATGATTCCCTGTATGATACATTGAAATATAATAATAAGTTGAATTATTGACTGCTGCTATATATTGAACAGTCGTACTCGTATAAGTTTGTGTTGCATTCCTGAATGTATATTCTCCTACTAAGCTAGGATAATCTGTTGTAGCCGATACTTGATACGGACTATCTAGATTATACCTACTCGCAGTAGGAGTACCCCAAGTTACAGAATTTGCATACCAATAAGTTGTAGCGAGTGAAGAGCTTGATAACATAGACTCACTTGAAGTCATTGCTTTTAAATTATATGGATAAACTGTATTATACATATATCCAACATAAGATGGTGAATTATAGCTTGCATTAAATTGTAGTGTTCCAAATTGTGAATAATTGGAATTTGAGTTTAATGGTATTACATAAGCGCTCGTCGTATTGTAATAAGATTCTACTAAATATAGTGTTGAACATGTTCCATCAACATTTGTGTTTTTGCAAGTATATTTTCCAACAAGTCCTGGCCCTGTTGTTGCATTCCATGTTACTTGTTCTGTTGTTCCACTTACTTTAAATGTTTTTGCTGTAGAGTCATAAGTATAATCAGTTCCATACCAATAACTTGAGGCTAACGACGTGGAAGTTCTAGATGCATATCCCACATGTGTTCCACGAGTATTAAGACATTTCCCATCTTCTGCTTCACCATTATAAATCATCTTAACTCCACCAGTATCGGTTGTTCTTATCATTTGCCAACATTGTCCAGCAAATAATACGTTATTTTTATCTAATATTGCTGTTCCGTTCGTGTTATTAGAACCATAGTAATAGTAAATTTTTTGTGTTGATTTTGAAGCATCCATTGAATCTTGATGACTTCCTGTATATTCTCTTGCTAAACCATTCTTTAAAGCTTCTGTTTCTAATACTTCATATAAAGTATTAACTATTCCTTGTTGATAAGAAAGTCCTAAACTAAAATTAAAACTTTTATCTTCTAAAGGATAATCATCTAAATTATCTGATGTTTTATATTCTGCATGAATCTTTAATTTCTTAGAAGAATTAGCAGCAAGTCCATCACCTACTTTTAATTCTTGATTATTAGAATATAAAACAGTATATTCAAAATATTTTTTCTCCTCATCTGTAAGTACTGGTAATATTTCAAACGAAGAAAGTACTGCATCAATCGATCCATCATTTACAATATCAACAGTAAAATCATAAGAATCTCCAGGATCATCTAATTCAACAGAAAAAGATATATTAGTCTTATCAGTAATAGTTGGTTCAGTAGTAGCAGTAACACTCCCATTATCCACAACAACATTATCAAAATAAATATCCCATGTAGAACTTTTTAAAGCAGATAAACCATTAATTGCCAAATTAGTATTCAAATATGCATATCCTAGACCAATACTTCCTAACACACAAAAAAGGAATAAATACATAAAATGTTTTTTCTTATTAAATCTAAATTTTCTCTTTAATCTTTTCCATTTCATATTTACACCCTCAAATATAAAAAGTAATAATTATTTTTATGTATCCATTTTTTGTTCAACTATTAATCTCAAGTTCATTGTAAGACATGGTTTTCCAGTATCTGTTTCATAATGATGACAAGCCATACCGAAATAAGTATCAGCATCATCTTTTTCTAAATATAAACTACTTTTATTATAGTTATAAACACTTACTGAAGGTACACTAAAGAGATCATATCTATCTCCACTTTTTGTATAATATAAGAAAGAATCATTATATTCATATACATCATTTTGAGCATAATAAGTAGTAGTTTCTTCTTCATCTTCATATGGCCAAATAACACTAGCACTATAATTAATAGACCCATTAGCAGCAATTTCATCACTAGAAGGAGTAAATTGAATAGAAAATGGATAATAATTAGCCAAATAATCATCAATATCATCTATATTAGATATGTTAATAACATTTCCAAGTAAAGAAATAGAAACAAACTCATAAGAAAATTTAGCAACTACATCACTTTTATTATTAACTTCAATCGTTCTAATAAAATTACTCATTCCGGGTTTCATTTTGGTTACTTCAATAAATAAATCTCTAGAAATTTCTCCATTATCTTTAAATTCAACATCCCAGGCAGCGACAGTAGCATCTAATCCTAAACCAGCATTAGCAGAAAAAGCAAACCATGCAAAAATATTAACACCAAAAGTAAATAGTGCTAAAAGTAAACTAATATATTTTTGCTTTTTAAGCTTCTTATTTAAAAGCATAATTTTATCTCTATCAATTTGCTTTTTCATAGTCTCTCCTATACAATTTCTATATCATCATCAATACCTTCATCTATAGTTTTTTCTTTCTTTTTAATTAACTTACTAGGATTTTCTATTTCTATAATTTCTTCATTTTCAATTTTAATATCAGTAATAGTTTGAAGTACTTCTAATACAATAACTATTACTAAAGGACAAAATACAAACAAGAAAAACCCTAATTGACTTTTAATAATATGATTTATAGTGGTAACAATAGGTACTACTCCAACAACTTTCCCAAGTATTTGATAGCTTTCTATTGCTGGATCCTCTGTAGGAGCATTTACACCTCGTGTAACATAAATTCTTCCTTGATCTGTTTCTTTAATACGAATAATACGGTGAGTAATAAGCATTCCCTCTAATCCACCACGAGATCCACGATAAGCAATATCATCTCCTACTTTTAATTTTAAAACATCACAATCTTTTACAGCAATTACATCATTTATTTCATAAACTCCAGACATTGATCCTGTAGCAACAGTAAATAAACGATATCCATAAATACTATTATTACCCGTAATTCTCTGTAAAAGAATAAAAATTAAATATAAAACAACAATAAGGAAAAATATATCACGAATAATAGTATATACTATAGAAAAAAATTTATTGTGTAATATATTAGTCATATTAATCTCCCTTATCCTAAACTTTGAAGAAAATCATCTATTTTACTATTTTCTCTTTCCAATCTATCTTTTAAAATACTATAAATAGATTGAGATCTCTTCTTATTTTTTTCTTTTATCTTTTTTATTTCTTTATGAAATATTTCTTCTATCTTATCTTCTGTTAACTTATCATCTGTATCTAATAAATTATCTACTAATCGTCCAATCATTTGATAAATCATATTTAATTCTGTAGAATTAGTACTACTACTAATAAAATTACGATTAGCAATAAAAGCCATTAAAAAAGCTTGATCATATTCATTCTTCAATACCCCTCTATCAAAGAAATCTCTTTTCTCTTTTTCTTTTTTATCTTTACTTTCAAAAGTCTGTATATAATTCCATAACTCTTCTGCTTTCCTAAAATTAGGATTTTTTAAAATTACATTAGTCTTTTTTATTGGACTTCTAACAGGAGCTACATGTAATTTAGATAGTATTTGCATTAATTCTGTACCAAAAAATCCATCAATCTGAGTTTTAGCTTTTCTTAAACGATCAGCTAAAGACATACTACCCCTATCACCAGAATGTTCTTTTACACTTCTAGTTATATCACTAATATCCATACTAATTTTTAAATCTTCTCCATATACTTTAGTATTAGCTTCATACTTTAAAATATTCTTATCTAAACAATAACTAGATCCGCTAGTAGCTTCTACTCTTTTCTCAAAAAACATTCTTAAATCATTAATCAAAGTATAAATAAATCTATTTTCATAAGTATCCATACTTTCTTCTTTATTAATATTTAATATCTTAGAAGGTTTAACATCCCCATTATCTTCTATTTTCTGAATTAAATTAGTATGTTGAGTAAGATGAATAACAGACTCAACAGTTACTTTTCTAGCTAATTCAACTTTAACAATTTCTTCTTCGTTAATAATAAATCTCTTAGGATTTCTTAAAATATTATCAATATATGGAATACAATCTTCTAAAATATCTAACCATTCATAATCAAAATCTTTTAAATCATAATCTTTCTTTACATATAAAGTAGAATTTAAGTTATGTAGAAATAACTCATCATCATCTAATATCTCTTCTTCTTCTTCCATAAATCCCCCTATTAAACCATCTTCTTAAGTCTTAATAAATAATCTTTGCATTCATTAAAATGCTCTTTTCCAAAACTCTTATCTAAAAAATCAATAAATGGATCGATTTCATCACGTATATATGCTAAATTTAATTGTTCAAATTTACGTAATATCTTACGAGCTATATAATAATCAACACCATCTACTTCTGTACCACCACATCCAACATAAGTAGCAACAAAATCTTTCATCTGTTTAACAATACGGTTACCAAAAGCTATACGGAAGTGTTTAATAACATAATCATCCATATCATTAATCTTTTGTTCCATCTCACTAGTTAAAGGATACTTCGCTTTAGCATCTGCAAATAATCCTTCTAAATAAGAACTATTAATATTCATAGCATCTGTATCAATTGGTTCAAATACTTGTCCTTTATCATTAATATCAATAGGCATAGCACGGTCATAAACTTTATCTGTAACAGCAAAAGTAGAATCATCGTTATTAATTGTACCAATATACCACATATTACCAGGTATTTGTAATTTTCCACCATGTAACATTTTTGGATCATTATCCCAAACGCTTGGAACTAGCTCAATAATCCATTCATCACGAGAAGGCATTTCCAAAATAGATAACATTTCTGCAAAATAATACTCAACACGTGCAATGTTCATTTCATCCAAAACAGTAACATAAACATCATCAGTATACCCAGCTAAATATAAACCTTTTAAAACTTCTGTTTCATTAAATTTTTTAGTAAATTCATTAAAATATCCAAATAACTCTGTACGATCTCTCCAAGAAGGCTGAACAGAAGCTATAATAGCATCATTCTTAATAAATTTTCCCCAAGCATAAGCAAGAGAAGTTTTACCAGTACCAGAAATACCTTGTAATATAACTAATTTAGTTGCTGATAAACCAGATATAAATAAACGTATCATATTTGAAGTATAATAAAGTCTTAATTTAGAAGCTGCAAAATTACGAAACAATTCAACTAACTCTTCTAAAGTAAAAGTATTACCATACTGTTGAACTTTATAATCACGATATTCTAAATCAATAGCATGTAATTTACTAAATCGATAACTATCTAAATCTCCATCTAAATTATCAGACTCTCCTGTATTAGTATCTTCTTCATTAGTAATAGTAGCTTCTTCTCCAGGTTTTAAACCAAGTTGAGAAACTTTCATAGCTAATATTTTTTCTTTTTCTTCAACTAATGTTGCTACCTCTCTATTTAATTCACCTATTTCTTTTAACATTGATTCTTGTTCAACTAAAGTCTTACGAAATTTAAAATATTTACGTATAAAAAGAACTATTAATAAAACAATTAAAGCTAACATAATAATCATAACTATAACAGCAACAACTACTAATATCCATTCAGCAACTTTAAAATCTTTTCTATAAAATTCAATTACATATAAATAATCTTGAATACTAAATATCTGAATAATCCCTTTAAAGAAACCACCTACTATCATACCAATTCCTTTAAAGAATACAGACATAAACTCAAATAAAAATCGAATATAAGTATTCATAACTAATCCTCCTCAAATAATAATATCTTTAAAACATCACTATTATAATCCAAGAAATAATCTCTATCACGATACTTACAATCTTCTACTATTAAGTAACTAAAAATTCCTTCTTTATAAATAGAATCTGTTTTTTGATAAACATCATTAATATGAGTAAAATCTTGAATACAGGCAAATTGATAATCCGCTAAAAAAGCACTTTTCTGATTTTGATAACTAGAAAAATCAACTCCCAAAACTACATATTTTTGAAATAAAGGATTATCCATTAATGTTAAAAGATCTTCATCAATACTACCTCTACTAATAAAAATAGAGTCAAATTTTATAATAATTGGATTAATATCTTCTCTATTTAATACACATTTCAATAAATGAATACTAATTTTTTTTATAAGACATTTCATTTTTAACTTTAATAATTTATTTTCTTGATAAACTCTTCGAACCAAACTATCTCTATAAACATCCAACACCTTAATATTAGGAACTAATTCCCAAAATGAGATATTAGAATTATTTTCAAATTCTCTCTTTTCTAAAATAAAGTACTGATCATCAAATTCTAATAATTTATTATAATTGGTATAGCTTTCTTTAACAATAGATATTAATTCTGAAAGAGGAGAAGAAACATAAGAAGAAAGCAATTTATTATTTTGAATAAATTCTAAAACTTCATGATTAATATCTTCCTTTGATGAATATTTTAATAAATCTAATCTAACAATCTCATAACAAAAACTATTTAGTTTTCTAATAAGATTACAATTTTCTTGATAAGTATGACTATCATCTATTAACTCATATTCCTTATAATCATCTAACATTTCTAACATAATACCATCAAATTCTTTTCTTAGATTTTTCAAAGAAAAGTTCTCTTCATCAATAGTATTAAAAATCTTATAATAATAATTATCTATATAAGTATAAAAATATCCCCTAAATACTTTTTTTATAAAAGAATTATCTTTTTTATAAAAGAAAATACCGATACGAATTAGGCAATTAACTTTATAATCCATATAAACATTAATGAAATTTTTCAAAATAATCACCTACCTTAATATATAAAGTATAACACAAACATAGAAAAAAATATATGATTAATTTGCTTTTACAACAGAAACATCAATAATAGAAGTATCATTTATAATTGGATATGTATAATTTTTAGTAATATCATCTTTATAAAAGATAATAGAACTATTAGAACTAGCAGGAACTTTAAAACTAAATTTAGAAACATAAGCATACCCATTAATAGTAATTTCTTGATAATCTGTACTTAAATGATTCAAATATAAACTATTAGTCATATCAACCAATAATTTATGAGGATCATATTCAACTGTAATAATAGCTGAAAAACATTTAGCTTTTTCACTATCCTGTAAAGAATTAAAATCCTCTAAACTAATCTGATCCCCAACGGAATAAGAACCAAATGCTTCACTAACTTGATAATAAGTAATAGAATTTGTAAAATTAATTGTTAAATACTTTGAATTTACACTATCTACAATATCATAAGAAAAGTCACTTTTTTCTACTCCTATAGTATAAGATGCACTCATTTTTTTTCGATATGGTAAAGATGATTCCACTTCAGTTCTTACAACAACAGTATCCCCTTCATAAAAATTCTGTCTAGGACTAACAGTAATAACATAACTATCAGAAGAATCCTCAGGATGAATAGTACCAGTATTTTTACTTAAACTACATTGAACAGTATTAGGACAATCAACACTAATAGAATAAACAATATCTGTTTTAGTATATCTCTCATCATTTTTTCTATTATTCAAATCAATATTTAAAGTATAAGAATTAACACCATCCCAATTGACAATAGAATAATTTTTACCATTTATAGATAAAATACTACTATTAAAATAAAAAGCTTTTGTCTCTAAAATAAAATTATTAACAATATTTTTTATATATCTACCAAAAGTAACAGTTATAGTTAAAAATATAATAAGAGCAATTAAAACAATAATACTAATTTTTTTATGTTCACGTATATATTTCAATATATTACCTCCAATATTATATTATTTGTTTAGAATCTAAAGTTATTTCAATATTCTCTATATAATCAGCATAAATAGGATTTTCCGAATATCCAGAAGGAAAAACTACTACCAAAGTAAAAATATCTGTAGTTCTAGAAGTATAAAGAAATTCAAAATCATCAGAAACTTGGTAAATTTTATACCAAGCACCATCTTCATCCTGCATACTAGAAGCACCATTTAAAAGATTAACAGAAGTCTCACTATTATATAATTCATTACGATAAAGCTTAAGTTGAAGAGGTAAATTAGTAGTTGTACGAATAGATACTTTATAAGAAATATCTACATCACTATCCTTAGATGAATTAAAATTAGATACACTAAATTTATAAATATATGGCTCATCAGAAGGAACAATCCCATTAGGCTCCAAGTTAAAACTTAACTTCTCATCTTCAAAAATATAAAGAGCTTTATCAATATTAGAATAAATCTTTGCTCGAACTTCATATCTAGAATAAGCAAGTCCAAATAAATATCGAGCAAAAAATAAAATAATTATTAATACTAATAAAAACAAAAATAATTTAGTCTTTTCTTTAATATATTTAATAGATAAAATTTTATCACGAAAAGAATATATCATAAAATCATCCTCCAGAATAAGGTACTATTTCTTCTCCTCTATATTGTATAGCATGAAAATGAATTTCAAATAAATCATCAAAAGTTTGATTATCTTCAGTTATACCTTCAATATCATTTAAATAATCAAAATAAAAATCAACTTGTATATTAGCTTTCTTTCCATCACTAATATCATCCAAAGTAAATACCCCAGTATAAGTATCTATACCAGTTCTAACAAATGATGTATCATCGGATACTATAGACCCAAAGTTTAAAAGTTTTTCATTATCTATTACTTTATCAACAAATCGAAATTCATACAAAATTGCTACCTCACTCAAAGAAGGATCAACTTCCAAATCAATTGTTCCACTAGAACCAGGAGAAATTTTTTCTTCTCTAGTATGAGTAGACTCCCAAGTTGTATTTTCCAAAATAATACGATTATCTAAAACATCTCCACTATTCATTACATCAAAACCATTTATAGACAAATGAATACCAGCAGTATTAGCATTTACTTTACCAGTAGTATTAGACTCATAAGAAGTATAAGTAGCTTTAGAACTTAAATAAAAAAAACATCCAACTAATAACAACAAAAGAATAAAAACATACTTCTTCTTCATATTTGCATCCCCTATCCTAATTAATTATAACAAAAAAAAGAGTTATTTAAAATAACCCTTTTACAAAATTTCAATATCATTATCAGAAAATTTAAACTTATCATTGTTTTTATTATCTTTTTTCATAGAATTATTACTATTACTTGTATCATCACCATCATCATTTTCATTTTCTTCATAATGCAAAACAACAATAAATTCATATACCTGATAAATAAACACTATCATAATTGGAAGCAAAACTAAGAACAAAAATCCAATTCTACTCTCAACAACTTCTAATACTCCTCCAATAGTTGGATATAAGTTAGCATATTTTCCAAGAACTCTTTCACTCGCAATAGTATAATCTTCATCTCCTCGATGAACAGTATACAATGAACTCAAATCATCTCGAGCAATTTTAGTAACATAATCACTTCTAACAATATAATTATCATTATAAGCAACATAATAATATATTAAATCTCCAACTTCAATATCATTACTCTTTTTAACAATTAATAATTCTCCCTTATGAGCATTTTTAATATTATTTTCATCAATTAAATTAATATTATGAAGAGTACATCCAAAAAACTCTGTATAACCATATTTATTCTTATTTAAAATTAATGAAGTAATCAAAATAACATAAATAACAATAAATACTTCTAATACTGACCAAATCCACCTTAAAATATTCTTCATCTACTATCACCATCCTAATAATAACATAATATTTATATAAATTCAAATTATTATTCTACTTTTTTCTGTACAATAACATACTTATATTCCTCATCAATAAGTTGATCATTATCATATAACTTAAAAGCAATACGATAAGTACCACTAATTAATGAATTTTGTAACTTAAATTCAAATTCTTTTTCCGTATCTTCTCCCATTGAAATAGAAACTTCATTATCTCTTACAATAGGTAGGGAATTTTGAAATAAAGATTGAAAACTTACAGAAGTAAACTGAGTAGAATCAATTATATTAATATCTCTTTTAAATATTTCCACCCTAAAATTAGGATTAGATAATTGAGAACTATACTTAACAGTATACTTATTCGTATCAGTTCCATCATAATTCAAAGAAGTAGCCCCATCAACTAATTTAGTACCATCAGAACAATCTACCATAATAGAATTGTTAGCACTTACAACAACTATAGGGAATTCATGAGTTACAGAGTTTTCAATAGAAGAATTATGTAATCCATCATCCGATGCAAATAAAGTATATCGAACAGTATAACTTCCAGCAGGTAAATCTTTATTAACTACAATTTTAGCCTCACGATTTAAATTTGAGACTTTATTAGCAAGCTTTATTCTAAATACTCCATCCCCATCAGCAAAGTATTCTTGGTTACCTATATAAATACTAGTACCAACCAATAAACTTGAACTAACCTGTTCCCCTTCATGATTCAAAAATACGACATTTAATCCCATTTTACTAGATTCATAATTAGTATCAATTACAGATTCCCTATTTTCAGTTTCATTATATAGAATTTGAGTAGAATATGAAAAATCATCCGCAATATTATAATATAAATAAGAATCATTATCAGTAAATGTTTGATTTAAAACAACATTACTACTTTCAAAAGTATTATAAACCATTAAACCTTCACGAATACCAAAAACACTATAAACTGTACGATCTTCTGAAGTACGTAATTCAAACAACATAGTATTATTTAAATGATCACCTGATACTTCACATTCTTTAAAATCAAAAATAAACATAAACTCTTCATCAACTAATCCAACATCAGAATCATAATAAATCAAATTATTAGTAGCATCATCATAAGTATTATTAGTACTAGTACTATCCATTTTAATAAAATTACTTAATCTATAAGTTACTTCATTATATTGAGAAAGTTGGTTTAACGAATCAGCATAAACACTACTCGTTACTTTAAAATAATAATATTCTGGTCTATTAGGATTAGCACCATAATCAAGCATAGTAATCATAGTATTAACAGGTAAAGCATAATTTGTAACTAAAACATGTACATAATCATTATTTAAACCATAAACAGCTTCAAACCTATCCTTCCATGCAGTTAAAGAATAATAAGCACTGAATTGACTTTGATTAGTAATATTAACAGAAGTTGAAGAAGGAAGTTCATATCTTTTATCATACGTAATAGAAGCATCATAACTATCTGAATCAACATTTACAGCTGTTAAATGAATAGTAATTGTAATAAATTTAATATCAAACTCAATAGCATTTTTAGGAATTGCTGCTTGAAGTGTCACAACAACAGTTCCCATTGGACCAACTCTTGAGATGTTTTTAGCATGATATAAATAAAACATAAGAGATGGTGGAAGTTTTCTACTATCAGTCCGATAATCAGAGTCACCAGAAAAATCTCCTCCACCTACACTTAAAAGTTTTGTAGTACCATAACCTGTCCATTCTTGAGTTTCAGCTTTCATAGATAAACCTAATATATTATTAGCTTCATCTTCAGTACGTCCAACCCTTGGAACTTCAGCAGAATCAACAAAACTTAATCCAGGTTTGATTCCACTACTATCAAATCCCAATACAGTAAAATTAGTATCTCCATCAGCAAAGTGAATCATTTGTAACTCATAAGTTCCTAAAGAAGAATATCTAGATGCAGTTAACGTAAACTCATAATCAATTGCTTCAAAACCAATTACCCAACGATAACCTTTTTCACCAATTCGGCTTGGATCAATATAAGCAGTTGTTATTTCTTCATAAGTTTCTTCATCCAAGAAATTAGAATAGAAACCATCTTTTGTAATATCATGATTTTCATGTCTAAGACCAATAACATAACTACCACCAACAATAGCAAGACTAGCATTTCCACTATCACCATATTCTATACTATCATCATATAAACCATAACGATAGCCACCACCCTCAAAAGAATTATACATTCCAAAGAAGGTCATACCAGTAACCTTACCATATGCAGTAGCACCTTGATTAATAGTAACATTCAAATTTTGACCAGGTATCATATAAATACGATTATCAACATTCTTAGTAACCGTTTTTGTATCATCATCAATATCAACAACTGCAGGAACAAGCTCTCCTCCACTATCAACACCACTATATAATTCCTTTAACATATTAGCATTATGCTTTAATAAAAGAGTTGTTCCATTCTTTATAACCATCTTATCAATCATATTGAAAGAATACTTAATATCAGAATATTCATTAGTTCTATCCGTAGTACCAGCCAACTCCATAACAGAAGAATCAATTTCTAAGTAATTTGCACGCTGTATAGAAATTGCTTGATTAGGTAAATTTTTTGAACCCAAATTCTTAACATAAATATTCGATGTTCCAGAAGAACTAGATGCATTTCCTGAACCAAATATACTACCATTTATAATAAAATCATGATTATTACTAATATAATTAGTACCATCTATATGAACATTTATTCCTTCCGTAACAGAAATAAAAGTCCAGTCATAAGTTTCACTACCACTAGCATTACTTTCTCCTCCACCAAAAACAGTACCATAAATGTGAATATTACTTTCACTAAGAGAAGAATTATTGACAGTAGAACTACCAATATTAGTTTCAGTAGTACCATAAACAACAGCCATCTTTGGTCCACCATATACATTCCCACGTATTATACCACCAACAATATTTACAGTTGCTACAGAATCATTATCGGTTTCAAGTCCTGTAGAGGCAGCATTCCCTGAACCAAAAACACACCCAGCATCAGGAGCCGTTGAAGTTTCTGTTCCAATTAAAGTAGATCCATCAATAGTAATTGTAGAATTCTTATATACAACAGCAGTAGAACCATTTCCACCAGCAAAAGCATTTCCTTGAATAGTACCATTTGTTATAGTAACATTTGTATTTAAAGAAACAATTCCTTCATTTCCTCCACCATATATATTATTAGAAATAACTCCTCCATTAATATCTAATGAAGTATTTCCAAGTACACTAGCAGCATTTCCTCCACCATACACATCAACTATATTTCCATTATTTATAATAACTGAAGTACTATTAACATCTGCTTCATTTCCTCCACCATATACAGTTTGAACAGTTGCAGAATTAATTGTAACATGAGTAGCATCAGTAACACCACCCTCATTATTACCACCATAAACAGACGTTACTTCAACAGAAGAAGAATTATTTCCAATTACAACATTGCTAGTAGTAACATCACCAGATTGATTACTTCCACCAAAAACAGAATCTATTTTTCCACCTACAGCAGTAATATCAGATGTAGTAAGACCAACTTTGTTTCCTCCACCATAAACAGAACCAATTATACCAGCAGTAATATCAATATCAGAACTACTAGTAGTTCCTCCTAAATTATTACCACCATAAACAGCATCGATACTTTTAGAAGAATTAGCAGAATTAATTATAATATGAGTATCAGAAACATCTCCAAGAGTATTACTTCCACCAAAAACATTATCCATAGTTCCATTTAAAACAGTTATATTAGTTTCGTTTGATACTCCTGCAGAATATCCTCCACCATATACATCATTTAAATCACCATTATTAATAGTAACATTTGTTGTTGTAGTTTCAGCCTGATTTCCACCACCATATACATTACCAGTAATAGTAGCACCATTAATAGAAACATGCGAAGTAACTGTTAATCCATCCATATTATTACCACCAAATATATCCTTAACACTACCGGAAGTAACAGTAACATTAGAAGAAGTAACAGTTCCTAATAAATTAGATCCACCATATAAGTTTTCAGTAATAGTAGCACCTTGTAATCTAATATCAGTAGTATCCTGATTAGCATTATTTCCTCCACCATAAGCATTTCCAATAGTTCCACCATTTAGATAAACAACATCGCCATTACTAGGTTTTCCAGAGGCATCAAAACCTCCAAAGACACTACCAATATTTCCACCATCAACTAAAACAGTAATATCACCAACAACCCTTGGTGTATAATCATCATCACCTTTTCCTCCACCAAAGACATTAGTCTTAACAACACCACCGTGAATAGTGACATTTGTAGTATAAGAAGAAGTTGAACTATTCTGATTAACAGCATTAACTGTACCATAAGCACTACCACCATAAACAGAACCATCTATAGTACCATTATTAACAACAACATTAACATTATCTCTAACATAAGTACCAGGCGCCCTCGAAGAAGAATAACCTCCTTCTCCTCCACCATAAACATCTTTTTTTATTTCTCCACCATTAACCGAAACATTTACAGCTCCATAAATTGTCCCATTGGTACGAGAACCACCATATACAGAATTATTAACCGTGCCTCCATCAAATTCAATATTAATAGTAGAAGTGACACTATTAGAATTACCACTACCATTATTATTTCCTCCACCATAGACAGAGCCCTTTATTGTTCCACCAATAACTTTAATATTTGTTGTTGATGTAGAGCTTGTACTTTGTGCTCCAACAGAACCATAATTTCCTCCACCATAAACAGAACCATTTATTGTTGAATCAGAATTAATTACAATATTAGAATTAGCAACAGAACCCAAACCATCTTTATTATCATTTCCAGCTCCGGCACCAAAAACAGAACCAGCATCAGCTCCAAACAAAGTACCAGTAGCGGACCCAATAGTAGAATCTCCACCTATATAAACATAAGAGGCTCCATACAAAATACCTGTATCACTACTACTATCCGTAATAGTAGAACCATTACTTCCACCAAAAATAGAATAATTAACAGTACCACCAGTAACACTTACAACCCTATTTCCATAAGTTGCTGCAGAACCACTTCCACCAAAAATAGCATCAACACTACCATCTTTCATATAAATATATACAGAATTTAAATCTTGTTGATCAGATATAGAACCTAATCCACCAATTATTGTATAAACGTAACCACCCTCGATAGTAATAGCTCTATTTCCATAAATATTTCCGCCACGTCCCCCAACATAAATACCTGTATACAAATCATCCTTACTAGAACCAAATTTACCACTTTTAACATAAATATCATAAATTCTACCAATATCATTCTGTCCTCGCATTGTTAAAGAACTACCAGCATTTCCTTGAAAAGAATAATAAACATCTAAATTATCATTATTTTTAGACACTCGATCCAAATCATTTCCAAGTGTACAAACTCCGTATAAATACATTGTTCCAGAACCATAAAAAGATTCAGAAAAATATATATTATTATAAAAACCAGATTCAACTATTAAAGAATAATGATATTGATTAGAGGAACTACCATAGGTAGCACTATTTCTTAAAGAAGTACCTCCATAAATACCAGAAATTTTACGATTATTTGCAACTTCAATTCCTCTACCTATTTTTAAATTATTATAATTAGCAACAATTAAATTAGAACCAACATAATACGAATTATAAGTTAAAGAAGCACTACTATATGAACTACTATCTATATAAAGTTGTTCTATTCTGCAATCAGCATTTAAAACAATACTATAACGACTAATAGTAATACTACCATTATAATCAATACCATTATTTACACCAGTAACTGTAACCGGTTTAGAAACAGTTAAACCTGCAATGTTACCTGTAAGAACCATAATATTGGTATCTCGAGTAACTAAATAATAATAATTCTTAGATAAATCAACTACATTAACATTACCTAATTCATCATAAAACTGAATATATTTATAAACAGTACAAGTTGTTCTATTACAAGTTCCACTTAAAATATCTCCATTAGAATCATAATAACCAGAAACACTATTACCATAAGAAACACTAACTTCCTCAAAATTACCAGCTATCAATGTACCTTCTTCAAAAGGAGCAATAGTTGTAACAGTAGGAGTAACCAACTCAACAGAAGTTGCATGATTATAATTTCCATTTTCAAAAGTTAAACGATAATAAGTTGCTCCATCTTCGGGAACTGAAGAATCACTCTGAATTAAATATTGACATCCATAATAATTACTACATCTCCTATTAGTAATTTGATTACCACTCAAATTATAAATAGGTATTCCAGTAGGATAATTAGTATAAGCTTGCTGAGTACGTAAAATATAATAATCCGAAACATCACCATAATCTGTATTAACAATAGGTTCATATAATTTCATACCAGCATTATTTAAATTAGTAAAACTACTACCAGTAACAGTAGTTGCTGGAATCCAAGAAGTCTTAAACTCTATAGAAATAAAATCACTAGCTGGAATACGAACTTGTCTAACATAATAACTATTATCTAAACTAACAATAGCTCCTTGATAATCTGTAATCCAACCATTAAATGCAAGTCCATTAGGTCTATTTGCCCATGGATTATCGATTAAATCAAAAGTAACATAACCATCAACAATAGGATAATATTTATAATAATAATAATCAGTATATGTCTCATCTAAACTTACAGTTCCATAAATAGAATCATCACTATAATCACGACTATCATAATGAATATATACTTTAGCCAAATTAGAAAGAGAATAAATATTTTTATTTTCTTTAGTAGGTAAACTACCATCAGAAGAAGAAGCATAATTTAAACCCATATAATAATTAAGATCTTTATCTAAATCATTAACATAAATATTATTACCTTCTGTACCAGAATCATGTAAATTAATAGCACCAACATTTCGAATAGAAAAAGAAAAACTCTTAGAAGAAATAGGTACATCTACTTTATCAATCTTCTCATACTTTTTAATAACAAAACAATTATCAATATAATCCCAATAATAAATAATACCATAATTCTCATTAAAATAAGAAAGAATAGAATCATAAGAAATCTCATCATCATTTAAATAAAATTTATCATCTTTAAATATAAAATAATTATTTATTTTTAAATCAATAGAATCAACATATAAAACCCCATCAACTATATTTGAAACAGAAGAATTATCTGATAAATCAACTAATTGATAATGAAAATCACTTTTTACTTCTCCAAAAATAGTAACATTAGAAATCTCAGAATAGTCAATAATTCCTAATAAATTAATTTTATTATCTTTATTATTAAGATTATCTGATTCTATAATAAAATTATTAATAAATATATTCTTAATAATAGAATTTTCCTCACTAGATGAATTATCTTTTCCAATCAAAAGAGATAAATAAGATAAATCATCATTTTCTTTAGAAGCTGAAATACTAAAATCAGTCATCCCCAAATTTTCAATTGTAGCATTTTTTACTATAGAAAATAATGAATAATAAGAAACATCTTCTATTATAATAGGTGAAGTAATTTTAAAATTTAATAATGAATATCCATCTCCATTAAAATTACCCTCAAAAAAACGTTCTTCTTCTTCAATAATTTTACCAGTAGGAGTAATTTCATGATTATTAAAATCAATATCTTTTCCTAAAACATAATACTTATCTTGATAATCACTATAAGAATCCCCTTCTATTAAAGATTGAAAATAAACAAACTCAGAAGCATCATTAATAACATATGGATTTTCATCAGTCCCATTGCCAGAATGAAATGAAGTAGCAACACTTACACCATCCCATTTATCCTCTAATTCACCAAATGAGATAACTCCAGTAATAAAAGAATAAAGTCCAAATGAAAAGGCAACCAAAAAAAGAGCAATGATAAAAAAAGTATAGATTTTTTTTCTTTTAACTAAACTTATCATAACTCTCACTTCCTAAACTAATACTTTCCTATTTGAACCATTCTTTCAATTTTTTCAAGTTCAAAAACATGTTTATTATCAAATTTATTTGATACTTTTTTCATAAAAGAAATTAATGTATTTACTTGTTTAAATGCCTCTTTATCAGAATTACTTAATTGAGTAAATTCTTTATTAGGATCAATCATAGCCTTATATTTTAAAATTTTATAAATACCATCAAACATCTCATCATCATTATATAAAATAGAATATGTCAAAATCCTAAAAAATACATAAATCGGCATATCATAAACTCTATTTCTAATTGATTGTGTTAAACCAACTTTATCCAAATCATAATCATATATTTCTCTAAAAGGAGGTCTTTCTATTTCATCATTTAATAATTCTGTACTACCAGTTAGTAATAAATAACATAATTTATAAACATATCGGTATCTCTCTAACCATTTTTTATTCATCTTCGCCTTAGCAACACTATTATTTTTACATTTTAAAATAGATACAACAAAATCAATAGTTTCCTTTTCACGTATATTTTTATTTTTTTGTTTCATAGGAGTATAAGAAAATTGATATTCATCATAGTTTTCCAATAATTCTTCCCTTTCCTTTTGTAGAACTTCTCTTGAATGAATTTTATCAAGTTCTTCCATTTCATCAATAGAAATAGTTACAGTAAGTCCAGAAGAAGGCTCCTCATATCGTTTTTTAGGATTTTTAAAAATATCATCCGGCAAACGATTAATAGAAGGAGTTAAAGTACGAGATTCTTCAACAATTTCAGGAACTTTTTGAACATCCTGTCCACCATTTGTTTTTATTTCATTATTACCAACAGTATTCTGAATAATACTTTCTTCTTGTTCTAACAAAGAATTATCATCATTAGAAACTTTAGAAATAACTTTTTCCATCTTTTTAGTAACAAGTTCTTTTTTTTGAGGAGTACCATCTTTATAACTATCATTAACAATAAACTTTTTAATAATATTGTCAAAATTAACTAAAGCTAAAAGAATAAATATTATCAAAAATATAGCAATACATTTTAAAACAAAACTAGGTGAAATAATAAAAGATACTTTACCAATTATCTGATCCTTTGAAATAGGATCATCACTAACATTATTCACATCACCCTTCGTAATATATCGTTTTCCATCAAGCTTAATAAGGCGATGAGTAATAATATCTCCATCTTCATTTTTAAAAGTTACAACATCATTTATTTTAACATCCTTAGTAATTTTAACAAAAATAATATCATCAACTTCTATAGTACCAGACATAGACCCAGTTGCTACTACAAAATAAGAATATCCAAAAACATTAACATAATCTTTTTTCAATAAATCAGTAACAACAAAGGTATAAATGCACAATAAAACTAACATTACTAAAAAAGCAGTTGCAGAAAACTTAAAAACATTCTTAGCTTTTTTCACCCTAGTCACCACCAATCTATTCTCAATATACATTATATCATAGAAAAAAAAACTATAAAAGTTTTTTATAGTAATTATTTTTATAAAATTAGTATACCCAATTTTTTAAGAATTTTCCTCATTTTTTAAAATATCTTGTATTTTACATAAAATAGAAATATCAGAAAAAGAAATATTGCTTCTTTCAACATTCTGAACTAAATTTATAAATCTTAAACTTTCTAAAGTAGAATCTATTGTTTCAGGTTTAATAGACTCATTAGAAACATTTAAATTTAACAATCTATATTTAGAAGCAATTACATCTACTAAGTCATAATCTGTAAAAACATTAATCTTTCTAAGAATACTATTATTAGGATTATACAAAAAGCGAAAAAATTCATCAATAACTTTAGGAAAAGAATCATTCATAAATTCTTCTTTATTCAAAAAACAGTTTTCTAAAAAAGGAAATGATTTTAAAGAAACCATAAATAAATCATAAACACTAGCAGAATCATTAAGACTAGATAAATAATAAGTTATTTCCAAATCATTAAATTCAGAATATAATTGACTCAATTTTTTTATCTGATCATTCATTTTTAGCATAACAATTTTCATTTTATCAGGACTTTTATGAGAAAATAGCCCTTTTCCACAAGCTTTTAAGTATTCTTTGTAAAGAGTACCCCTAACCTTTTCCTCTTTTTCAATTTCCTTTTTTTTAGAAAGAAACTCATTTTTTACACTATCTTTCTTTTTATATCTTTCAATTAAATCATTAATAATAAATTCATAACGATAGTATTTTTTTAACTCATTCAATGTTAAATAAAAATCCATTATTGAATCATCAAAATCTTTCTTTTTCACATCATCTAATTCATTATAATCAGTAATACTAAAAAGATTATAATTTTTTACTCGAATAGGAGAATTTTCCATATAATCATCAATCTTCTTTTTAGAATCCAAAAATAACTTAGTATTATAATACTCATCTAGTGCTATACGACGGCCAACTTCGGCTCTATAAGAAATGTATTTAGAAACAACATCAGAAGAATTAACAGAATATTTATCATACAAATCTTTCTTATACGAAATCACATATTGATCTAAAGACTTTTGATATTTTTTTATAATATCAATTAAATTCATCTTTAACTGCATTTTTATGTCAGGACATGTGAAATATATTTTTTCAAAAACATCTTTTACAGACTCCATATCAGTATGACTAAAAAAAGATTCCATATATTGTTCAGTAAACATAGTATACATAAAATCACTTATAGAAAGAGAAATATTAAACTGATTAAATAACTCAATAAACTTTGATAAAGCAGAATTTAAATCATCTAAAGAAGAATTATCTTGAATAGAAGATAAAATAAATGAAATATTTAATTTAAAAGAACTAGTAATATCCAAATTAAGCTTAACTAAATTAATATAAGCATCAATTTTATCTAACTCTTTTTCATACTCCAAACTACAATCTCTAGGCATTAATCTTGAAAATCGACTTTTCATTTCTTCCTTGATAGATACTAAATAATTATTATACTCAGAAACCTTATTTTGAATATAATTATTTCTTTCTTTACAAGCATTTAAATAAAATTTTTCTTTTAACCGTTTTGTTCCCTCATGTATTTCTAAAACATAATCAGTTATATATTTTTTTTCTTTAGTAATTTCATTATAAAATTCATCAATCTGAATCATTAGAAGAATCACCACCCTCTGAAACAACAATAATATTATCTTTTAAATATTGAATATGTTCAACAATTTTATCATATAAATCTAATAGTTCTTTATCCCCTAATTCTTTTATAAAACTGAAATCTTTTTCCATATCAACACCTCACAGAATAAAAAGCCTCCAAACAAAGAAGGCTTTCATAATTATAATCAATACGAATCTAAGAAGCTTGAGAATCGATACTAAATTGTAAATTATAAGTTAAAGCACTTCCTGATGCATGGTCTTCACAATCAACATCTTGACCTTCAATCCACATATAAATACGAATCTTAGTAATTCCCTCAGCAACATCAAAAGCATTAATATATGAAGTAGTAGGAATTCCAGAAGCTATACTTCCTACTGTTGTAATATCTCCAAAATAATTACTATCATCACTATTTAAAGCAACTTTTGTAGCCTCAGCAATTGGAGCTTTAACTCCTTTATAATCAAGTTTTGAACCACCTGTTTGTCCAACTGTTACACCATAAACATTTTGTGCGTTCGCAACTCCTGAAGCTGTATGAACATCATAATTTGGTTCCCAAACTAATTTAGAAATCTCACCTTTTAAACCTTGTGCAGAAGCAGGTGTTGAACCATAAGCTACACTACCTTCTTTAATAAATGCAACACGTGCAGCATTTTGTATTCCTTTATCTGTTCCACTAGCCACAACAGATGAATTAGATGTTAAATAAACTGTTTGTGCTTGTGAAGATTGAAAAAATAAATCAAAAACCACAAAATCTCCAGCTGTACCATTAGCCTCAGTTGACTTCTCAGCAACTAAAATATTATTACCTGAAGTAACATCAGTTTCAACAGTTCCACGATACATATCCATAAAACCAGTAGTACTGTCAACAGTACCAACTGTTGATACAGGAACCATAGTATTTGTTCCTTTAGGTAATTGATTTCTTACACCAGACCAGTTAGCTGTAGTAATATCATTATTTGTTACAATTGATTTCCAAGTAGCAGCATCTGTGGAAATCTGTAAACCTTGAGAAGTAGAAACATTAACATCAATACTTTCAACAGTAACTGTTCTATTAGCAGTAAACCATGCATATGTTGATGCAGTTAATACAAGTGCTAAAAACAAAATCATAACAAATGCTAAAAAAATCTTTCTTCTTCTTTTTCTATTTTTTCTTGCTTCTTTCTTTGTCATATTATTTTACTCCTTTATCACTATTTTTTTATTATTATCGACATGTTCTTCGGTAATATCCATGTGCAACTTAATTTCCCCTCCTAATAAATCATTTTTACATTCAGGGTCATCTCCCTCAATCCATACAACAACAGTAAACTTGTCTTTGGATTTTGGCTTAAAATTAGTTCTTTGTTCCAAAATTGCTATAGAATTTGAAACAAACGCTTTAGTACCAGTCTCAGCTCCACCAGTTACTCTACTTTTCTTTGCATATACAACTCTTTCACCATTTCTAATCACCATGATTCTTATTGCTTCATCTACATTTAAAATAGTATCATCAATATCAACTTCATACCAATAATGAACATTTTCATTTCCAGAATTGATAACATAAAAGGTATAAGCAATATAATTATCACCATTATGTGAACCATCTTTCTCTGAATCAATATCAGCTGGCAACCAATTAATAGAAATATTATCCATATAATCAATAGTATCTGCTCGTAATTCTCTTGTCTTACTAGAAACTTTACCATTTTCAGTTAAATATACGCTTTTTCGATTAGATAAGTTTTTGTCAAGAGTAACAGTAAATCTTCCACCTTGATAAACAATATATAAAACCAAATAAACAATTGATATCACAATTAACAATAAAAGAAATGTAATTTTAATAAACTTTTTATACAAATCCCATTTATAAATTTTTTGTGCTTTTACTTCAACTTCATTTTTCATTCAATCACCACTTGATTCTATACATATCTGTACACTATGCCACCTTTCCTACTATGTCTACAATAATTATATCCATATTGAATAATTAAATCAATATATAAAAAAAAAAATTTACAAAACATTACACATTATTTACTATTAGAATTGAAAAAAAACAGAAAAATATACCTAAAATATGAAAAAAAGATGCAAAATTAAAAAATTATGATATAATCAATATGTAATGCCTCTATGGCGGAATTGGTAGACGCGATAGACTCAAAATCTATTTTCTAGCGATAGAAGTGTCAGTTCGAGTCTGACTAGAGGCACCATTGTTAAATTATTCGAACTTTTTATAAGTATTGAAAATAAATAGACAATCAATTCTAAATAAGAATTGATTTTTTTATTTAAAAAAGTCTTTTAAAAATAGAATTAATTATATTTCTGATTCTAGCAATATATATGAGAAAAATGAAAATATTATCATCATTATTTCCTGAAGATTTAACCAATCATTTCAAATTAAAATTTATAAAATAAAACAACTAGTTAAAGATGATATTTAAAGAATATAATTTTCGAAATCAAAAAATAAATACTATAAATATGAACCTAATATTTTAGAAAAAAATACTATCATAGATTCTCCATATCTAATATAATAAAACGATCTATTGATATTAATGTTTAGAAAATATATATTTGATTTATTATAGATGCTACAATTGTTAAAAATTTATCAACAACATTTACTAAATAAAGTTTAGAATCACTATACTCATCTTATTATTAATAAAACATTTTAATTGTTAATCACCTACTACAAACCATTAGCATCTAAAATTATTCTTCATTCTATATATATAAATTATTAAATAACAAAAAAATATCAAATCAATTGACAATAATAAAATATATATTAAAATATACAAAAAAAGGAGGTTTAGGTTATGAAAGATTATCCAGAAATAGGAACACATTATGCATTAATACCATCCACAATACAAGAGCCTGTATATTGTATGGTAATAGAAAACAATTCAAATGATAAAACAACTACGTTAAAAGTAGTAAGTGATAATAAAAATTATGGAATGACATTTAAAGTAAACTCACAATCACTATATGGAACAATTCCTAAATTAATTGCTCCAATAGAAAAAGATGAAGAAATAGTTATAGAAAAAGGAATTGAATATATCAAAAAAAAGGATAGAGAGATAAAATGATTATTAATAATAAAATTGAAAGTTATAATAAAATCATAGAATTAAATCTAAATAAGTTTCCTGAACAATTATTTCATTCTAATGAAGAAGAAAAAGTAAAACAATTAAAAAAAGATTACCCCGCCAAATACTATGCAATAAGAGACAAATCAAAACCAGGAGGAATTTTCAAATTAAAAGTACCTCACAATAAACTATTAAATGAAATTAAAAATTATTCTATATATACAATCAATGTCAGCTCCATTAACTATATAGATAATCAACTACTAGTTGGAGAAATAGAAATATTATCAAATGATGACGTGTTTTTAACAGTATCAACAAACCCAACTTATTCAGTAAGAGACGCAGTAAGTTTTCCAGACTATAATTTAAAAACAAATATATATGATAAAACATTAAATAAAATCCCTTGTTTTGATGATATTTATAGTTACATTATAAAATCATTTAAAAGATATAATAGTTGAATTTGCATTTTTTAATAAAGAAATAGGCATAAAAAAAGAAAATATTATTATTTATGAATTAAGAACACATTATTAAAAGGAGCTAAGCTCCTTTTTTACTTTTTATCAAAAATATATCCAACGGGGAATTGATAATTATCAAATAAAACAGTTTTATTAAAATCAGCATAAGCTTCCCCATCATCATGTATAACAAACTCAATTCCAGGAGAAGAATCATAAGTATTAACTCCTCCATTAAGAAAATATAAAAAATATACTAAAAATCCTGTTTTATAAGACAACATACACCATATAGAATCAAAAGCATTTTCTTCTTGAATAACAGAAAAATCTTTATTATGAATAGTTTGATTCATATAATCTAAAAAAAGATTATTGTCACTAGTATCATAAGCGTCATATCGAAACCTTAAACTAACAAAGCCTATATTTAATGCCCAAGAAATAAAATGATCTCTCCAAGATGAAAAATTATCAATCTTATGATGAATAACAGAAACTGCCGTTACAGAAATATCATTGTCTAAAAAAGACTTAACAATTTCTTGATAATCATGATCTGTAGGAAAATAAGTCTTAAAAATATTACTTCTTTTTTTATAATCATAATCATGAACAGAAATATTAACATAATCAACAACATCCTTCATATAAGGAGCAACCTTCAAAAGTCCAATTCCATTAGTAGTACAAGTAATCCTAGTAATTGAATCTCTTAATGAAAAATTTCTTAGTTTATGAAGAACTTGAATAAAAAAATCAGTATCAAGAGTTGGCTCATTACCAGTTATATCTAAAGATATTCTTTGTTTTCCATCTATTTTTAAAATGATTTTTTCAAGAGAGATTAAAAATTTATCTAAAAATTTTTCTTTCATTTCTTTAGAACCTAATTTCATTTCTTCTATATATTTATTATAACAAAATTTACAATTAGCATTACAAGTACCAGGAAGAACCAATTTAATAGTAACTACACTATTATAATTCTCTCTATATTGATAATCTTTATTTATTTTTAATAGTTTTGATACCTCTTCACGAACTCTAAAATCCGAATCATTAGATAACTTCTCAAGTATTTTAATTGGAACATTAAAATTATCATGAATAGCAGCATATCTAACTCTCCAATTAGAATCATTAATAGAAGTATCCAAATATTTTTTAGCAAGCTTCTCCCGAATAAAAACATTTTTATCTCTAGATAACTTTTCTAATAAACTTATATCAGTATTTGGATTATCTAATATACCTTCACGAACTAAATAATTTGGATGATATAAATATTCTGAAGGATTTTTAGTAGTTCTAGCTAAAAGTCTTTCTTCTCTCCAATTCATATTTTTTTTCACCTCTCATCAATTCACTTTCTATATACATACAAGCTTCATCTAAAGCCTCACTAAAATTATAACTAGTATCAAAAAAAGGAATATTTAACTCTTCACATTGTCTTTTTGCCTCTTCACTATATTGAATACATAAATCAATATCATGTAATAACTGAGAATCATCTAATTTTGATGTCCAAATATTTTCACTATCATATTCACGAATAAATTTTAATTTTTGTTCCTTACTAATATTCGTATAACCAAAAAAAACAATAATAGTATCTTTTAAATTCATATTAAAAATATCAATAGGATACAAGTGACAAGTATCAATACAATAATACTCATTAGTAAAAACCTTATCCGAGTTGTTTTCCTTAATTATAATAGATATCATAGAAGCTATCATCGGACTAATAACATGCCAATCTTTTATATTAAGCGACAATGTTTTAAACATTGCCCTCTTAATAGAATCCATTTTGTAATGAACAAAACCACGATTGTGAAAATATAAAGCTAAAGTAGTTTTGCCAGTTCTAGCACAACCAGCTATAATAATATGTTTCATAATCCTCCCTCCTTTCTTGAAGTATACAATTAATTATGGTATAAGTATAATATATATTTTTTATATTAAATATAAATAGGAGTAATATTATGAATATAAATTTAGAATTATATAAAATTTTTTATACTGTTGCAAAAGAAGGAAGTATATCACAAGCATCAAATATTTTATACATTTCACAACCAGCTGTAACTATACAAATAAAAAAATTAGAAAAACAACTAGGAATAAGTCTATTTACAAGAACAAAACATGGAGTAATTTTAACAGATGAAGGTGAAATTCTCTTTGAACATGTAAAAAACGCAATAAATAATATAAAAAACGGAGAGAATATTATATCTAATTTAAAAAATTTAGATTATGGAACAATAAGAATAGGAGCATCAACAACTATATGCAGATATATATTAATGCCCTTTTTAGAAAAATTTCATCAAAAATATCCTAATATAGATATACAAATTAACAATAATACATCAAATAATCTAATAAAAGAATTAAGAAATGGTAATTTAGATATATTAATTATGTTTTTACCAACAGAAGATAATAAAGATATAATAATGACACCGATTACAAAAGTACAAGATATCTTTGTAGGAAATAAAAAATTCTATGATTTAGCAAATAACGATATAAATAAATTAGTAAATCTCCCAGTTATTTTTCCAAACTCTTCCTCTAGCAGTAGAAAACACCTAAATAAATATATTAAAGATAATGAAATAAAAATAAAACCAAAATTAGAAGCAGGAAGTTATAATTTAATTGTAGACCTAATAAAAACAGGATTTGGTATAGGTTTTGTAACAAAAGAATTTATAGAGGAAGAAATAAAAAAAGAAAATATATATGAAATAAAAATAAAACCAGAAATTCCAAAAAGAACAATAGTCTTTGCTACTATCGATAAAAAAGAACCAAACTTCAGCGTAAAAAAATTAATTGAATTGACTAAAATATCAAATAACAAAAAGTAATATTTTAAGGAATAAAAGGGGTATATTTAGGAAACTATGTATGGAAATACTGCATTACTAAAAAAAGCTCATAGAGCTTTGAATATGTATGAAAGAAGAGATTTAAAAATAAACAAATTTTTTTAAGAAATCATTTCTTATAGACTTCAATTAACAGATTAACAACAAAAAATAATTAAAAGAATATAAAAAAGCTTTAACAAAAAAAATTAATTTTTATATTACAGAGTTTCTATTATAATTAGTTAAGTCACTACCCAATTTAGAATATAAATCACGTACTGTTAATTCTTTATTAAGAATTGCTTGTAATTCACTATCAGTTACACCTATAAATTCAACAAAATTTACTTTTCCATTAGGAGTAGAAATAGTCTGAAAACTTGTATCTGGTATAGTTATAAAACCAGTAATATTAGATTTCATTTTATAATCCATTCCTTTTTTTTGACCAGTATATAAATATTCAAATGATCTAAAAATTTCCCCATTTATAAAAGTTTCTCTAGCAATCCCCTGTAAAATACCACAGATACATTTAATTTCAGATTCTAAATCTTCATAATTATCTTTTTTTAACTTCAAAGTAAATTCCATTCCATAACCACTAATATCTTTATTACCAGACTCTTTTTCAAAAATTTCTGATAAACCATAAGTTACAAAATGCCAATAATCCCCTCCATCATAAATACTAATTCCTTCTAAAGGATCATTACCCCCTAGATTCCAACTAACCAAAGTTCCATAATGTTTAGGATTTGTTTGATTAGGATATATTCTTTCACACTCTTCAGTAATATAATCCCAACCACTCTTATTTTTCTTTTCATCTTTTTTGAAAAATTTCATTTTCCTCACTCCAATAAATTATTACTCATTAGTTTCTTCAGTATATTTTGAAGAATATAAATCCGTATTATTCTCTTCTTCTACCTCAACTTTTTCTAATATATCATCAATATTAGGTAATTCATCTATAGAACTTAATCCAAAATAATCTAAAAATTCATTTGTTGTCTCATATAAAATAGGTCTCCCAACCATATTACTTCTACCACTCTCTTTAATAAATCCCTTCGCAACTAATTTCCGAATAATAGAAGTAGAACCAACTCCTCTTAATTCATCTACTTGTATTCTTGTAATTGGCTCATTATAGGCAATAATAGCAAGTGTCTCAAGAGCAGCCTGAGATAAAGTATTAGTTTCAGGATTTTCTATTAATTTTTGATAATACTCTCTATGTTCAAATTTAGTAGTAAGTTTAAAACGATTCCCCAAAAAATCTATTCTAAGTCCTCTATCTTCTTCTTCATAATCTTTTTTTAATTCTCGAATTAACTCTTTACAATCATTTTCTTCAACATTTAAAACATCTTCTATTTGTTGAATAGTAAGCCCGTCTTCACCTACTACAAATAATAATCCCTCTAAAACAGCCTTATTCATCCTATACCACCTCACATATAATATCATCAAAAGCTTTATCTTGAACAATTCTTAACTCTTTTTCTTTTGCCATTTCTAAAATAGCTAAAAATGTTGCTACTATATATTCTTTATTAGCTATAGGAAAAAGTTCAAAGAAAGATATTTTCTTTTTTTCTTTTAATAAATACTTAATATCATGTCTTCTAGAAGAAACACTTATTTCCTTTATTGTTACTTTTGTATTTAAAGGTTTACTATCTCTTTTTCTTTCATAATATTTCAATAATGCATTTACTAAATCATCCAGTGAAACATCAGAATGAATTTCTACTTTTTCTTCTTGATAATTTTGAATTTTTTCAGGACTTTTTGTATATATTTCTCGTCTTAATAATTCTTTTTCTTGTAATAATTTAGTTATATCTTTATAAGCCTGATATTCTAATAATCGATTAACCAATTCTTCACGAGGATCTTCTTCCTCCTCATCATCTATTTCTTTATTAACAGGTAATAACATCCTAGATTTAATTTCTATTAACTCAGCAGCCATAACTAAATATTCTGAAGAAACATCCAAATTTAATTTTTGCTGACTTCGAATAAAAGATACATATTGTTCAGTAATCTCTTCTATTTGAATATCCATAATATCCATCTTAGATTCTTTAATCAAATGTAATAATAAATCTAAAGGTCCTTCAAAATCATGAATTTTAAACTCCATATCCATAAATACCACTATCCTATAAGGATTATATCAAATGAAATACTTTGAAACAAGAAAAAAAGATGTATCAATTACACCTTTTTATAAACTTTGTTTCCTGTACCAAAAGATATAGGGATACCATAAGTATCATAATATTCACGATAAAAATTATTCATATCATGCTTTAATGTTCCAAGATCCCATTTTTCAAGAGTTGCATCAAGACCTTCATTATATAAAGAAGATATAGAATCAGAGAATTTCTCAATACCACCCTTTTCAACCATAAACCAATCATAGAAAATTACAGTATTAGACCCATTATGTAATAATGCATCCTCATAAGCATAATCATAAGAATGAACTTCTTCATTATCAATCCTTAAAGAAAGTTGATCTAAACAAATTAATGCATCTTTAACTTCAGAAATATCTCTAAAAAACGGATCATCACCTAAAAACACTTGGTTTTCTTCTGGAACTGTTTGTTTAAGAAAAGTATCCCAAATTATATAATCTCTAGCTAATTTTTGTAACTCATTTGTATTTTCAACTAAATTTGAACCAAATTTTTTTATTGCCTCTGTATCATCATTTTCATATGCTAATTTCAAATTTCCTAAATCAACTAATACTCTACCTGAATATTTATCCATTGAGGCATTATCACAAGAAAGAGAAGCATCAAAATTACCATCTAAAATATAACCAATAGATTCTAATAATCTACATATTCTATTATATTCAGTATTTTCATTAATTTGATTATCTTCAGTATTATTAGTATCTTCATCATCTTCATCATATTCATCATATTCAGTGTTTTCAGTATTTTCAGCATTTTCAGTGTTTTCAGCATTTTCAGTATTTTCCCATTTATCCTCTGAATCATCATACTCACTTGATGAATTATCAGTATTCTTTGGTTGATAATTTGAATAAGTATTCTGATTAGTATTATTAGCACTAGCATTATCAGTATTTCCTTTGCTACATCCACTTAAAACAATAGTTAGCGCTATTAACCATGTAATTATTTGATATCTTTTCATTTTAAATCACTCCTAAATTATTATAATATTTTTTTTGAATTAGCATCTTTATCTTGTTCTTCTGGAAAAATCATTTCTTTATACATTTTTTTCAATAATTCGGCATAACTATCATCAATAACATTAGTTTCATTTATAAGGCTAGATAAATCAGCACTATAGCCTCTTTCAACTAAAATAATAAAACATATAGAATCATATAACATTTTTTCTTTTTCATTTAATTTTCTTAAAATTCTATCTCCAACCATAAATTTATCATCTACAATAGATATTTGAAAAGAATCAATAGAAAACTCTCTTGAAACAGATTCAATCATATCATAATATAAAGAAATAGATTTTGGAAAAATTAAAGGTAACAGCCAAATAGTTATATTATCTTCATGAGAAGCTGTTGACACTAAATAATAAGGTACGCAATACCCATCACCAAGAAGTCCAAACCAATCACCTAACTCCTCAATACTTGTTGGATTAGAAAATAAAAAACCATCTCCTACAACATTAATATGTTCACCATTTTCTAATAAGAAACCTTTTTCATCTAAAATCGGACCATTTTCATCAAAAGCAAGTGATGACCCAATAAGATTTTTTGGTACTAGAACAGGTGCTAAAGAACGTTTAATATCCGGTACCATTGAACTAAGTTTTTCTACAAGCAAATTACAACTTTCAGAATCGTTGCTACGTAATGCTTCACAATATTTTTCTAATAATAAGAAAGTATGAGATAAAACATTATCTATTTGCTTAGCTTCTTCATCTGTAAAAGATAGAAAATAATTTTGTTGAATATCTGCAGAATAATGATTAAAAGAATAAGCCAATACACTATATGCATATTCAAAACCATTATAATCATTATTACTATTTTGATTTGAATTATCATAGTCTCGTTCACTAACCTCTTGCGCGTAAAATGAATCATCTTTATAAGTATTAGCGTTTACAGAACAAGAAAGTAAACTAGTCATAATAGTCAAAGTTATCAATCTATATAACCAATTACTCATAAAATCCCCCTTTATAAGAGCATATTATACTACAAAAACATAATTATAGCAATACAATTTACAAATTATCATTTTAATTTTATAATATTATTGGTGACGTGATAAAATGAAAAGATTTAATGAATTAGATGAAGGATTTATCTGTGAAAATTGTAAAAAAGAAGTTAATCCCTTAAATTACTCATCAAGAGATCATTGCCCTTTTTGCTTATATTCAAAACATGTGGACATTAACCCTGGAGATAGAAATAACAGTTGTAAAGGACTAATGAAACCAATAGATATTGAAAAATATAAAGATACTTATAAAATAATATATCAATGTACAAAATGTAAAGAAAAACACAAAAATATCATCGCAAAAGATGATGATATGAATGAAATAATTCATATATCATCAATTTCAAAATAAAACTGATACTTAGAATTAATCTAAATACCAGTTTTTTATTCAACCATTTTTGCATGAATAACTTTTCTTCCTTTATTATCATCTGTACAAGTAGATAAAGTGATAATTTTATCACTCACAGTAACATCTAATCCAAAATCATAATTACTTCTTCCTTTAATAGTATCTAAAAACACTTGATAATCATCACTATTATAAAAATTAGTTTGTAAATAATAAACTTCAGGATCTATGTAATAGCAAGAAAATATTTTATAAACATGTTTAGCTGAAGGAGTTCTAATAACAACATAATGATTAGAACTTTGAAACCAGTTATCAGTAAAAACATTTGATAAACTTCCAAAAGCTGTTTTATTTAATAAATTATGACCATAAAAAATAGTATTACTATCATCTAAATTAACAGAATTTCTATAATCCATAAATGTCCATCCACTACCTTTTGGCTGTTTAGTAATATCATGATTTAAATAAAAATCATTATCAGTAGTTTGAACTATTGGATAATTAACATTTGTTCCATCAACCATAAGCCATGCAACAATATTTTCGTTTTGTCCTCTTAATTCATCAAAAGATATAGTATTTATATTCATTTTTCCATATTTTCTATAAAGATTTATTTCTGTTGGCATATAAGTCTCTTGATTACTTTCAATAGGTTGCTCAGGTACAACAGAAGGCTCATCAACAACTTCTTTTAGTATTTCTTCATCAACATACTTAATTTCAGTTTTATCAACATATAAATATGTATTCAAAAATATTCCAATAAATAATACCAAAATAATCATTAAAAAAGCAACAGTATCTTTTTGCTTACGTTTAAAAAAGTTAGTACATTTATTTAAAAATGAAAACTTAAATATTTTTTCTAAAAACAAACAAATAATATAAAAATAGAAAAAAAAGCCATTAGATAAAACTAAACAAATATAATAAAAACCAGTTTCTAAACAATCAATAATGTAATGAAAAAATTTCCTAATCATATAATATCCTCATCAACTATTATACGAGATTTAACAATTGGCTTTTCTTTTTTTTCAAGTTTATGTTCTCTATAAAGCACAATACTACCTGTAATAAATGATACAACTAAGACAATTGCTAATATTGTGTACACAGTATACATAAACTCACCTCATTTTATACTATAATTATATAACATTTTAGAGTAATATCTACAGAAAACGATAGTTTTTTTTTGTTTACATGTAAATTAATTTCTAGGTTTAAATATTAAAGTAAATAAAAAAGAAAAAATAATAGCAGCACTAATACCAGTAGCAGTTAAATCAAACATTCCCATAAAAATTCCAATAAATCCTGTAGTCTCTGCTTTAGCAAGAGCTCCATGTATTAAAGAATGCCCAAAACTTGTTATAGGAAGTTGGGCTCCTCCTCCAACAACTTTAATAATTTGATCATATATATCAAAAGAGTCTAAAAAAGCTCCTACAACAACCAGCATTGAAGTAATATGACCAGGAGTTAATTTACTATTATCTAATATAATTTGAGAAATCATACAAATAAAACCACAAAATAAAAAGGAATAAAACAAATACATTATACAACCTCCAAACTTACTGCATGACAAATAGAATAAATATTTTCCTTTTGATAAAGAAAAGTAGGAGAAAACAAAGCACCTGTTGCTAAGAAAAGTACTCTTCTTAATTTTTTCTTTTTTAACATATCATATATTTTAGAATACATAACTAATGCACTACACACAGGTCCACTTCCTCCAGCTTTAATTTCTTTTTGATTTTCTAAATCATAAAGAAGTACCCCACAATCATTATAATTATTACTTAAATCAATTTGATAAGTCTTCATCATATATTCTTTTAATATTTCTTTACCATATACTCCTAAATCTCCTGTTAAAATTAGATCATAATCAATCGGAGTTCTACCAGTTTCATCAAAATGTCTTTTTAAAGTATCAATAGCACTAGGAGCCATAACTTTCCCCATATCATTTGGATCATTTTGTTCATAGTCAATAATCCTGCCTAAGGTAGCACATTCAACTCTCACATTAGTCTTTTCATTAGATAAAAAACAGATAGCTGCCCCTGTTGCTGTAAAAGTTGCAGAATCAGGTCTTGGAGCTCCATATTCTGTAGGATAACGAAATTGCTTTTCACTAGTCATATTATGAGAAGAAACTAGACAAGCAGCATTTTTAGAAAAGCCATTTTCTATAAAATTAGCCCCTAATAGAATTCCAAGAGCACTGCTGCTACAAGCACCATATATCCCAACAAAACCATTTCCAATTCCAACTGAACCATAACAAGATGCTGCTATTTGATTTAGTAAATCTCCCCCTATAACAACATCTATTTCCTCTTTTTTTATACCTAATTTTTTCATAATCATTACAAAAGCATCTTTTACAAGCTTTACTTCTGCTTTTTCAAATGATTTTTCTCCAAAATATAAATCAGAATAAGTTTTATCAAAATACTTTCTTAAAGGTCCTCTTTTTTCATAAGGTCCAGCAATAGTAGATGTATCTTCTATATAAACATTCTTATAATAAAAAGTCATCCTACCCCTCCTATCAAAAAACGAATCATTCCAAAAAACCATGCAGAAACTACTCCATATAAAATAACACTACCAGCAAGTTTAAACATATTTGATCCCATTCCATATATAGGACCTTCTCTTTTATAATCTAAACAACAACTAATCATAGAATGAGCAAAACCAGTAATAGGTATTAATAAACCACATTTATATTTTTGAACTAACTTATCAAAAAAACCTAAAGCAGTAAACAAACTTGCAAAAAATATAAATATAACAATCATTAATGTAGCTGCATCAACCCTACTTACTTGAAATTGAACAATTAAAAATTCAATTATCCCTTCAGCAAGCATCCCCATAAAACCACCACTCATAAAAGCTAAAAATGCATTTTCTACTCTTTTCTCAGTTGCTTTATGCCGTAAAGCAATATTTTCATACTTCGTATTTCTCACAAATAATCACCTATAATTATTCTTAACAAATAAAAGAAAAAAATACAAAAAAACTAAAAGTTACAATTGTTCTTTTAGTTTTTGTAATATTTTACTCTCTTTTCTAGATACTTGTACTTGACTAATTCCTAGTATTTTAGAAGTTTCCATCTGAGTAAGTTCTTGATAATATCTTGCTATTATAATTTGTTTTTCATCATCAGGTAATTTATCTATTTCATCTCTTAAATCTAATAATTCTGCACAAGTATTATCAAAAGTATGAATAAAGTTAATTTCATCATCTAAGTTTTCAATTTCATCTGTTGCTAGTAAAGCATCATCTATTAATTTATCATCAATATCTAAAAACAATGATATTTCTATTGTTGTAGGTTCTCTTCCTAATTTTTGTTCTAACATCTCCTTTGCTTCCAATATCTTCTTTTTTAAACGAACTAAGTCTTTACTAATTTTTATCCCACTGCTTTCTCTAATATATTTATTAATTTCCCCAACTATATAATAGTATGCAAAACTAGAAAACTTAGTTTGATATTTTTGATCATAATGATGATATGCATCAACTAATCCAATCATAGATACTTGATATAATTCTTCTCTATCAAATCTATTTGGATATTTATTAATAATACTATGAATTAGTCCATCATACTTCAATAATTCTTCCATTATCCTCCTTTCTAAGTACACTATATATCAAACAAAAAAAAGATTCTATCAATTCGACAAAACCTTCTAAAATTAGAATTTACTTTTTATTTTAATGGAAATATCATTTACTTTATTCATAATATTATTATAAAAATAAAAAATTTTCTCAAATTCAAAAGAAGCAGTAAAATTATCTTCCTCTTCATAATCCTCAGAAGGTAAATAACAACTAGAATAAATCATATATAAGGAATTAATAACAGAATTAAAATTTACATTTTCTATTTCCTGTAGTTTAGAAATTAATATTAAAATATTTTTATCATAATTAAATTTACTTAAAAATATCTTTAATATAATAAAAAGCAATATCCATATGTTTATTATTATAAGCTTCTTTTACCTTCTTAATTTTTCTACTATAAGCACTTCTATTAGAATGTTCCATACTAATCCCCTATTCTCTTTTGAAATACTTTAAAGAAAAAAACATCATCATTTTCAATCATATAGTTAATATTAAATCTATTAATTTTTTGTAAAATCATTTGCAAAGTACATTTAGAAATATCTGAAATATCATTTCTATTAATAGATTTTAATACTTTATCTTGAAGAAGCTGCATCTCATCAAAAATATCACTTTTACTATTATCCACACTATTTTGAATAATAGACTTAACAGAAGTAAAAGTTTCTAAAAAAGATATATTCTTTTCATCTTTTAAAGAATTTAGAAAAAAACGATACCGTTTAAAATCCAAATCTTTTAATAAATAAAATTTAAAATAAATAGAATAATCAGACTCTATAATTTTAGAAAACATATCATCTACATTAATATTTCTATAAGGACAAGTTGTACATATATAATTTAATACATCACTTGAAGATAATTGAAAAAGTAAAGGTATTATTTTATCAAAGGTTAAATCTTGATGATATTTTAAAAATTGCTTAACAGATAAACCATATTTTTCATCTTCCATATAATCTAAAGTAACATTCTTTTTATCTAGCTTCTTACCATACTTTAATAATACATCTGCAAGTTTATTATCATCTACACACTTCAACTTAAAAAATCTTATTATTAAATCCAAATCTGAAGTTAACAAAATTCCTTCTCCTAAATTATCTATAGGCGCATTAGGTATATCTTCAGCAAACTGATAAATGATATCTGCATCACCACTTTTAGCTATAGCATTCCCTAATTTCTCAACAGGAGAACTTGGTATATCCCTAGTAAATTTATAAACAAGAAAATAGTTCTTAGTTAAAATGATAGCATCTGCAAGTTTAGTTATAGGAGCATTCGGAATATTTCTTGCAAACTGATAAATTATATCTGCATCACCACATTCAGCTATAGCATTACCTAATCTCTCAACAGGAGCATTTGGAATATCTCTAGCAAACTGATAAATGATATCAGCATCCCCACTTTTAGCTATAGCATTCCCTAATTTCTCAACAGGAGCACTTGGTATATCCCTAGCAAATTTATAAATAAGATAATAGTTATTAGTTAATATGATAGCATCTGCAAGTTTAGTTATAGGAGCATTCGGAATATTTTTAGCAAACTTATAAATTATATTCGCATCACTACTATCGGCTATGGCATTACCTAATTTCTCAACAGGAGCATTTGGAATATCTCTAGCAAACATATAAATAAAAGAACAATTATTAGTTAATATAATAGCATCTGCAAGTCTATTTATAGGAGCCCCATCAACTTCTTTAGCAAATTGATAAATGTATTTAGGATTTTTAGAAGAGAGAATTTTTTTAGATAATAAATCTATTTGAACTCCTGCAATATCTCTACAAAACTTAATAATAACTTCATAATTATTAAGTTTAACTAAACGAGTAGTGATTTTAGGAATATAAGAAATATCAACATAAGATGCTAATTGATATAATGCCTCAGCATTATTTAAAGAAAGAATTCTTTCTTTATAATCACTTATATTAATTCTATCACCAAGATTTTTAGCAAAATATAAAAAGTTTTCTACTTCACATTGAGAAAAAACTACAGAAGCAATTTTATTAATATCAAATTTATTTATTTCACTAACTAATATATAATAATTACTACTTCTAACATTATCTTTTGACTCATATTCTTGTATTTTTACAAAAATATCCGTTAACAAAGCAAAATCTTTATCATCTAACTCATCAATAAATTCACAACAATAATAATATAATGGAAAAAAATGTTTATCCGTACTAGAACAATTCTTATTAGAAAATTCACTAATTAAATTAGAAGAATGCATATAATAATTATATAATGGAATAATAAACTTTTCTGCTGAAATTTTTCTTTGAGTTGCTAAATAATATATATAAGAAGAAAAAGAATCTTTATAATTTTTAGAATACTCACAATTACATAAAGCATAAAGCAACTTATCATAATCATAATCTTTAAAATTTAGAAAAATACGATATATATAATCCGGATTTTTCATATTCAAAATATTATTTACGTGTTCGTTAAAGGCTTCTTCATTTTTATGATAATTTCTCTCTGCTAAAACCATTTCTTGAAAAAATATATTATAGTCATTATCTTCTATTTTTTCACTTATTATTTTTTTCTTTCTTCCCATTTAACTCACCCAACTTTTTTTTAATTTTTAAACTTTTAACATGTAAAGTCTCATAATTTTCACTCTGATTATACTGAAGAAAGCGATTAATATACTCATTTCCAAAAATAAATAAAACATAAATAAAATCATCTGAAGAAGCAAAATAAATTGATTCAAAATAATATTTATAAAAATAATCCATAAGTTTTTTTTGATTACGCTTTTTTACTTCATCCATTAATTTGTAAAAATAACTATAATTAAGATGTTTTGCGAAATAAATAACCGTCTCTGGATTAGGATTTAATAAAACTCCAGATAAAATCAAATCAAAATTCATTCTAGGTACTCCAACAATATCAGAATACAACAAATAAGCAGGTACATAATCAGGTACATCTTGAATTTTACAAATTAAACGAGTAAGTATTAAATCAAGTTGTTCTTTAGTAAACCTATTATTATATTCATTGATAAAATCTAATGCTAAACGAATTTCAAAAAACAAATCATTAAAAGAACAAGAAAGAATAGTAGAAACAATAAAATTAAAATTAATTTTATCAATATTTTCCTCTGTTACAAAAGTAAACAAATCATAAATCTTAGAACTCTTTTCAAGAAATGGTTTACTATTAATAAAAACCATGGTTAAAGCATTTATATCACATTTAGGAAAATCAGATGCAATACTAGCAATAAGAGAAGAGTCCCCTATTTCAACTAATTTAGGTATAATGTTTTTATTAATCTCTTCAATTTTACCTTCTTGATAAAGAAGAAAAGTATCATGATAAACTTTTTTTAATAACTTATCATGTTCATTCTTTAAAAAAGCATCTCTCTCTCGTATTCTCTTCTCAAAAGCATCACTAGACATAATACCACCTCAATTAGCAATATATTATAAGTGAAAAATTAAAAAAAAGAAAGAAAAAAAACAGTTCCTAGAAACTGTTTTATTTTTTATCAGTAGATCCAAATCCACCTTTTCTTCTACCAGTAGCATTATCCCCATCACATATTAAAAATTTAGTAAACATAACTTGAGCAATTGCATCACCTTTTTTTACATGTATAACTTTGTCACTACAATTAAATACTTGAACCAAAAAGTGACCATCATTTTCAGGATTTTCATAATAATCTGCATCTATTAAACCAACACCATGAGGAGTTAAAAATCCTTTTTTAGGACCTCCAGATCGATTCATCAAAAAGTAACATTCATCATCTTGACAATAAGCTTTTAAACCAGTTGGGATAAATGTTGGTTTAATTCCCGGTTTATAAACAGGAACATCAATATCTTCAGCAGCTTCAATATCATATGCAGCAGCCCTTGCTGTTTTTCTAATAGGAATATGAATATCTTTATCTTCCCATCCTTTAGCAATTTCAAAACCTCTAACCTTTTTCATAAAAACCTCCTACAATTTTAATCACAATATAATACAATATTACCCTTTTTTAAAGACTTTTGTACATCAATAACTCTTTGATTAGAAGACCCTCTCCACTTTAACATTGGATTACGAAGTTCATCAACAAATTGACCATCTACTAAAACATCTAAATATTTTGCTACTTCTTTATCATGAACATACTCATCAAACAAAAAACCAGACCAAGCCCAAATCGTTTTATTTGGATATTTTTCCTTAAATCTTTTAGCAAGCATAGTAGTAGCTTCAATATTTTTAGGATGCATAGGTTCTCCACCTAAAATAGATAATCCTGTAATATGATCACCTTCAGAAAGCTTTAATATTTCTTCAATCTGTTCCTCTCCAAATTCTTTTCCACCTAAAAAGTCCCAAGTTTCCGGATTAAAACAATTTTTACAATGAAAAGCACATCCTTGAAAAAATATGGATACGCGAACACCTGGTCCATTCGCAATATCCATTTTTCTTATTTTATTATATCTCATAATTAAGCAGCATCCTTATTATCTAAGTGAATAACTCTTTCCTTAATCTCTTGAGTTCTACCTTTATTCCAGAAATTAGTACCAATATATCCACAAGTACGTCTCGCAACATTTAATTTATCATGGTCACGATTTCCACAATTTGGACAATACCATTCAAGATTCTCATCAATCAATATTTCACCAGAATATCCACAAGCCTGACAATAATCAGATTTTGTATTTAACTCAGCATACATAATATTATCATATATAAATTTAATAACTTCTAATACAGAATCAATATTTCCATTTAAATCAGCAGTTTCAATATAAGAAATAGCACCTCCTGGTGATAATTTTTGGAATTCACTTTCTAATTTCAACTTAGTAAAGGCATCAATTTCTTCAAATACAGGAACATGATAACTATTAGTAATATAATCACGATCAGTAATTCCTTTAATAACACCAAATCTTTCTTTTAAACCTTTAGCAAATTTATAAGTAGTAGATTCAATTGGAGTACCATAAACAGAATAATCAATATCTTCATCTGCTTTCCATTTTTTACATGCATCATTTAAACATTGTAAAACAGCAAGTCCAAATTCTTTTCCTTTTCCATTATCAGTATGAGAATGTCCAGTCATATACTTAACACACTCATATAGTCCTGCATATCCTAAAGATATAGTAGAGTATCCATGATGTAACAATTCATGAATAGATTCTCCTTTTTCAAGTCTAGCTAATGCACCATGTTGCCACAAGATTGGAGCTACATCACTAGTTACTTTAGAAAGTCTTTTATGACGGATTTGTAAAGCTCTATGGCATAATTCCAAACGCTCATCCATTATCTTCCAAAAATCATCCATATCTTTATCACTAGATAAAGCAACATCAACTAAGTTAATAGTAACAACACCTTGATTAAAGCGTCCATAATATTTTCCTTTTCCAGGAACATAATTTTTAGCTTTAGCAATATTTCCTAAAGAAATACTTCTATCTGGTGTTAAGAAAGAACGGCATCCCATACATGGATAGCAATCTCCTTCTCCATTTTCATTTTTCTTTAATTCAAGCATAACTTTTTCTGAAATATAATCTGGAACCATTCTTTTTGCTGTACATTTTGCCGCAAGTTCTGTTAAATAATAATACTTTCCTTTAGGATTAATATTATCTTCCTCTAAAATATATAACAATTTAGGAAAAGCAGGAGTAATATAAACACCCTTTTCATTTTTCATACCTTCAATACGTTGATTTAGAACTTCCTCTATTATCATAGCAAGTTCATCTTTATATTCATCCGTTTCATTAAGATACATACATACACTTAAGAAAGGTGCTTGTCCATTAGTAGTTGTCATAGAATTAATTTGATATTGAAAAGTTTGAACTCCATCTACTATTTCCTTATGTAAATCTTCTTCAACAAATTTTTCAATTTGAGCCTTTGTTAATTTACGAGCTTTATACTTTTTCTCATAAAATTCACGACTACTACGTACAAAAGGAGCCAAATGAGTAAGTGTAATAGTTGCTCCACCATACTGTGAAGAAGAAACTGCTGTTATTAATTGGGTAGCAATTGTCATAGCTGTTAAAAATCTATGTGGTTTTTCTATCATAACTCCATTAATATTAGTACCATTTTGTAACATATCATCAAGATTGATTAAATCACAATTATGTAGTGCATTTTGTGCAAAATAATCTGCATCATGAAAATGAATAATACCATCATCGTGAGCACGTACAATATCCTCTGGAAGTAAGAAACGTCTAGTTATATCTGTACTAGTAATACCAGCTAAATAATCTCTTTGAGTAGTAACAACTTTAGCATTTTTATTAGAATTTTCTGTATTCCAATATTCATTTTCTCCATCAATCAATTCTTTAATAGATTGATCAGTAGTATTACTACGACGAACTAATTCTCTAGTATAACGATAAGTTATATATCTTTTAGCTAGTTCATATTTTCCAATTGACATTAATTTCATTTCTATAATATCTTGAATATCTTCAACTAGTATTCTTTTTTTACCAAGCCTCTCTATATACTTGATAATATTTTTTATTTGAATAGAAGATGCACGATCCTCTTCTTCCACCTCTAAATTAGCCTTTAAAACAGCTTCTTCAACTTTTTCAGGACACCAATCAACCATATGTCCATCTCTTTTAATGACTTTCATATTATACTTCTCCTTTGACCTTTTTTTAAAATCACAAACTCATTATACCCCTATTATTAAGATTTATTTTGTTGCATTTGCAACATTTTACAAAATTTGTTAAAATTTTTTTAGGAGGAAAAAAAATGACTAATTTATTTGAAAATATCAATGATAAAAATATTGAGAAATTAAAAAGAATTTTAAAGGCTAACACCATAAAATATCCAAAAAATGTAAACATATTGTCAAATGTAAAGCGTGATGATTTTATAGCACTAGTTGACACAGGAACTGTCCAATTAGAAAGAAGTGACTATGATGGAAACACAACAATTATTGATACTATTAGTCAAGGAGAAATATTTGGTAGTTTAACTTCATCTATAAAAAATGAAGAAGTATCCTGTATAACAAAAGAAGAAACACAAATCACATTTATTGAATATAATCAAATAACAAATGATGAAATAATTAAAACAGATTCTTACATCTTATTTATTAAAAATTTAATAAAACTATTAAGTGAACAAGTAAGCATGAAAAACAGTAGAATAGAATTACTTACTCAAAAAACAACTAGAGATAAATTACTAGAATATTTTAAATTACAAGCAGGCCCAATAGGAAATAAATCATTTACTATCCCTATAACCTTCACAGAATTAGCAAACTATTTATCAGTAGATAGAAGTGCCATGACAAGAGAAATTAATTATTTAAAAGAAGAAGGATTTATTAGAACAAATGGTAGAAAAATCACTCTACTATACTAAAAAAAGAATCATGTCGATTCTTTTTCATTATCATCTTCTTTTTTTAGTTTCTTCATTTTAATCTTTTTACGTATAAATATAATAGTCAAAATAAAACAAGAACAAAGTATACAAAATAAACAAAATACCCAAGTATCTAAATAATTATAAAACATTTCTCTAGTATATGGATTTAATAATAATTTCTCATTATCATCAGATTCTGAATAAAATAAAAAAGTAACATATGTATAAGGCTCCCTATGTTGATAAAAATAATCATTAGATATATTCAATTCAATTTCAACTTTAGAAGTACTTTTAGTAGTAAATTTATTTAAAGAAACAAATTCATGTAACTTTGTACTATCAGAAGAATAATTAAAAATACTGGCACTACCATTATATATCAATTCACCATCACGTTTAATATCTATGAATATATAGTCTAATACATTATTATTAGATTCTTCAAATGAATTTGACTCTAAAAGAAAAAATAATGGATAAGAATGAGCAGTATCATTTTTAATAGTAAAACTCTTTTTATAAGTTTCATTTTGCTTTATTCTAATAGTAAAATCTTTATCTTCTAGATATTTTTGATCATAATATAAATATCCTTTATCTTCAATTAAAGATAAAATATTATTTTTAGAAAATATAGTAATAGGAAATATAAATAATACTAATAACATTATAAAATATATTTTTTTCATATTCTCATCCTCATAAGAATTATATCAAAAGAAAAATAAAAATAAAAGAGCAATATATTATCGCTCTATTAAACTTAAACTAACTTTATTTTTTTCAAGTGATATATCATCAACATAGCAATCAACTATATCTCCAACATTGAATAAATCACTTGGATGTTTTACATATTGAGTAGATAACTTAGATATATGAGCAAGTCCATCTTCATGTAACCCTATATCAATAAACAAGCCAAAATCAACAACATTTCTAACAGTTCCTTGTAATTTCATACCTATACTTAAATCTTTTATATCTAAAATATCACTTTTTAAGATTGGTTGTGGATATTCATCTCTAGGATCTAGATTTGGTTTTTTTAATGAAGAAATAACATCATCTAAAGTATAACTATCAGTATCTAAAACTTCAACCATTTTATTTTTATCTATTTTATCTAATGCCTCAATTATTTCAACAGTACCAACTTTACTAATATCCATATATATCTCTTTTAACAACTTTAAAGCAAGTTCATAACTTTCTGGATGAATAGCAGTTGAATCTAAAATGTTTTCTGCATCAGGAATCCTTAAAAAACCGATAGCTTGTAAATATGCTTTATCAGATAATAATTTTTTCTTTAAAAGCTCATCTCTAGAAGTAATTTTTCCAACTTTAGAACGATAATCCAATATTTTTTTAATAGATGCCTTAGTAATACCAGAAACATAAGAAAGCAAAGCAGATGATGCCGTATTAATATTAACTCCTACACTATTTACACATTTTTCAACAACAAAATCAAGAGACTTTGATAATTTAGAAGAACTAACATCATGTTGATATAAACCAACTCCAATCCCTTCTGGAGGAATTTTAACAAGTTCAGCTAGAGGATCTTGCAATCTTCTTCCAATACTTACTGCACTTCTTTTTTCTACTGCTAAATCAGGAAACTCTTCAATTGCTAGAGGAGAAGCAGAATAAATAGAGGCACCAGCTTCACTAACAATTACATATTTACAAGAAAGATTGTTTTCATGAATCAACTCACTACAAAATTTTTCTGATTCTCTAGATGCAGTTCCATTTCCAATTGCTATAATATCAACATGATATTTTATAATTAGATCTAAAACAGTTTTTTTAGAGCTCTTTATCATTTCAGATTCTTTTCCTTTTAAAAATGGCTTAATAACAACACTATCCAAATAATTACCATTCTTATCAATAACCGCTAATTTACATCCATTAACATAACCTGGATCAAAAGCTAGGACTACTTGCTCTTTCATAGGAGGAGTAAGTAATAAAGCTTCTAAATTTTTACCAAAATTTTCAATAGCCGATTCTTCTCCTTTTTGAGATAATTCAGCACGAACCTCTCTTTCAACAGATGGAGAGATAAGTCTTTTATAAGAATCACGTATAGCTAATCGAACAGTATCAGTAACAAAACTTTTTTCATTTTTAATTACTTTTTTATCTAAATAAGCAAATATTTCATCTTTATTTACATCAATAGAAATAGTTAATACTTTTTCTTTCTCTCCTCGATTTAAAGCTAAAACTCGATGCGGCTTGATATTTTTAATACTTTCTTGATAATCATAATACATCTCATATATTTTACCATCATCCACTGCACCTTTTTTTATTTTAGAAATAATAACTCCATTTTTAAAAAAATAACTACGTATCCATTTACGATAATAAGCATTATCACTAACCCATTCTGCAATAATATAAGATGCTCCCTCTACTGCTTCATCAATACTCTTAACTTGTTCATTTATAAATTTACTAGCTAAATGTTCAAAATCTCCTGTACTTGGAAAAGTCATTATCATTTTAGCAAGACCTTCTAATCCTTTAGCAATAGCCTCAGTAGCTTTAGATTTCTTTTTCTCCTTATATGGACGATAAATATCTTCTACTTCAACTAATTTACTACAAGACATAATATTATTTTTAATTTCATCAGTAAGCATACCTTTTTCATCAATTAAACGAATGACATCTTCTTTTCTTTTTAATAAATTAACCTGATATTCATAAACTTCATTAATACTACGAATACTTTCTTCATCTAAAGCCACAGTAGCTTCTTTTCTATATCTAGCAATAAAAGGAATCGTATTTCCTTCTTCTAACAATTGAAGAACAACTTCTACTTGTTTTTCCTTAATTGAAAGACTATTTGCTATTTCTCTTATTATTTGTTCATTCATCTTAAACACCTCCATATTATCATATCAAAATTTAAAAAATAAACAAAGTAAAAAAAATGATTATTAATTAACTAATAACCATATCTTAAAACTTCAAACGTAGTATTACGAGAAAGTCCAAATTGAGATGCTTCTGCCTCAGAAAAGAACAACAAATCAAACATATATCTTCTTCCAATACCGATATCTCCACCACGATCTAAAACAATAACATTAAAAGTTCCAATCTTACTATTTACTACTCGAATAACTGTCCCATATGGATACTTTTTATCTCCAGCAACAATACGTAAATCACCATATGTAGAATCATGATACATAACATTATTTCCACGAGCATCATAGCCTGCTCCAACTCTTCCAGAGCATCCCTTACAGTCTAACCCATAAGCAGACATTGTACCTACATGAGTTTCTAAAACATCTGATAAAACATTTGAAGGAGCAGTTAAAGACTGAAGAGAAGATTTCAAATTAGCAAAAAGCACTTGAAATACACTTTCTTCTCTTTTAGAGTTAACTGAAAAAGTCGATCCAGAAGGAACCCCTTTTTCTAAAGAAGAAAAAGAAAAACTTACACTCCTAGGTTGTAAAAAAACAAGACCTAAGATAAAGATTACTAAAATAAAATTAAAATAAATATATAATCTTTTCATAAAAACTCCTACTACAAGTATTTTATCATATCTTTAAAAGAAAAAAAATAACCCATCTCTTAAAAAATATTTTCTTACTCTAGTATTCCATATACCATAGATATATTTGTAGGTACAATATATTTTGCTCCAATCTTTTCTGCTACAACTAATACAAAAGCACACATCGCTCTAGTAGCAAACCACCAGTCTGGATTTGATACTCTTTTCTTTATATCATCTAAAGAAATAGCTTCATAATACCTTTTAGTTTCATTTTTTCTAGTTTCTATATCCATCATTATTGGAGCTGAATTATCTTCATACAATGTATTTTTTTCATATTTAATTCCAGAACCTCTAGCAAAAACCTCATGTCCTCCCCCAGCAAGAATTAAAATATCTGCTTGATTATCTGGAACATTTAATCTTTTTTCAATATAATTCATTACATCTTCAAGAGGAGTTGATGCAAAATCATTCGCTAAATCGGGAAATTCATTCATAATATCCATAACTCCTATAGATGTATTTTTACTTTCCAAAATAGCTTTATCGAAGATAGATATTTCAGTAGATCCTCCCCCACCTACAAAAACACAAACTTTTTCATCAACAAATCTTGTAGCACCTAAAACAGTAAGTTCATTTTCTTGCTCTTGAGAAATAATATTAAAATTTAATCCAGTTTTATCAAAAAAAACATTTAAAAAGTCTTCTCTTTCACTATCATTCAAATCCCTAAAAACACTTGTTCCACAAACATAAATATCATTATATTCTTTTTTCAATTTTAAAATATAACTAATCAAATTATTTAAATCATCTTTATCAATAGAATTATTCTTCTTATAATTTTTCTTGAAAAGAATAGTTAACTCATCAAATCTTTTTACATCTTTACCATCATATATATCAATTTTTGTATTAGTTGAACCAACTTCAATAATAATCTTATTCATTTTCTACCTCCAATTTTAAATTAATTTAATCTCCCTACATAAAATTATAACAAAAATAACAATATAATATTATATTCAATATTTATAATTAAATATTGAATTATTAAAATTATTGATAATTCTAATGAAAAAAATAACCAAATTAACTAATTTGGTTATTTAAATTATTCAGCTGAACGTTTACAAGTATATCCAGATGCATTCATCTCTTTTTCAATAGAATCAATAGAATCCCCAAATTGATAATTTGGAATAGTTCCACCAACTTCTGAAAAAGCTGAATCTAATTTTTTATAATCTAATGTTTCTAAAGAAAAAGATTGCTTTTCTTCTAACTCACCATCAGTATAATTACATCTAATAGTAACCTCATCTATATCCTCTACACTCTTTTCTAACAATGAACATTTTTTAGCAAGCTCATCTAATTGATTAGAATCCATTGAAATATCTCCTTTTGTAATTGTAGAAAAAGATAATTTCTCTAACTTATTATTTGAATAAGTAAAAATAGCAGTATAATCCAAATCTAAATTTTCCGTATTTTTATCCAAAGTACATGTAAGTTTTCCATTTTCTATTTTCATAATAGGTTGCTGAAGTTCACTAGACTGATATTTATTAATCATCTCAGTAATATCAGGTAAAAATACAACAAATCCGATTAAAATAACAAAAAGTAAAAACAATAAAAAAATCTTAAAATTACTAGGAGGTACATAATCACTATCAGGCTGATTATTAGTTACAGAATCATTTTCACCATTTATTGGCACTTGATTTTGAACATCCTGTAAAGGAGAACTTTGCATAGGTACAGATGTTGTAGGCTGAGGAATACTATCTTGTTCAACAACACTAGTAGGCATATCATCTACCGGAACACTATTAGGATTCACATTATTATTTACATTTTGAGAATTAGATTGATTATTCTCATTATTCATCACAACCACCTCTATTCTATAAGAATTATATCATACATTAAACTCGTAAACTAGTAATTTTTTCTTGAAAATTATCACTATTAGTAATGTAACTGCCACAAGTTATAATATCTGCCAACGAACAATATTTAACAGTTTTATCATTGATTCCACCATCTACATTAATTAAAATTGGAAAGTGATAAGAATCAATTAAATCTTTTATTTCTCTAATTCTATTCTCTGTTTCAATAATAAACTGTTGTCCACCAGCTCCAGGAGGCACGCTCATAACAATAATTTCATCTAAATAAGGTAAATAAGGTATTAACTCACTAATCTTTGTATCAGGAGAAATAGCTAATCCACATTTAATTGAATAACTTTTAATAAGCTCTAAACAAGCAATAATATCTTCTTCAACCTCAACATGAAAAGTAATAAACTCTGTATTAAGTTCAGCATACAAAGGTATATATTTTGAAGGTTTTTCTACCATTAAATGAACATCTAATCTTTTAGAAGTATATTTATAAATATTTTTCATTTCTGAAAAAGGCATCGTTTTATTCTTAACAAATTTACCATCCATAATATCTACATGAATAAAATCTACATCAGTATCATTTAATTTTCTTAAATCTTGAGGAATATTTTTACTGGTCAAAAAAGTTGCTCCTATTTTCATTATTCATCCTCCTTAATAAAACTTAAATAATTTTCATATCTACTCTCTAATATATCATGACTCTCTACATGTTTTTTTACATTGCATTCTCCCTCATTAGTATGAGTACAATCTTTATAAACACAAGGATAAAGAGAAAATTCTAAAAAAGAAGACCTAATTTCATCTTTTTTATAATTTCTCAACTCTAATGATGAAAATCCAGGCGTATCCATAACTTTACCATCGTTAATAGAAAAAAGCTCCACAACTCTCGTTGTATGTTTTCCTCTTCCTAATGCTTTTGATATTTCTCCAACCTCTAAATTCCAATTAGGATTTAATCTATTTAATAAACTACTCTTTCCAGCCCCAGTTTGACCAGTAAAAACAGAAGTTTTTCCACTTAATAATCCTTTTATTTTTTCAATTTCTGTATTAAATACTACTTGATAACCAATGTTTTCATAATAAGATATTATTTCTTCAAAATTAATCCATTCGTCACTAGACAATAAATCTCTTTTTGTAACACATATTATTGGCCTAACATGATTTAACTCCATTAAAGAAATAAATTTATCTAATAAATTCAACGATAAATCAGGTTCTTTCAGACTTGTTACTAAAAAAGCTTGATCAATATTACTAACTCTTGGTCTTTCAAAATAATTTTTTCTATCTAATATTTTTTCTACTAATAATTTATCTTTATTGAAAAGAACATAATCCCCAACTACTGGAGTAATATGTTCCTTTCTAAATATACCACGACACTTACAAGGATAAATTTTATCCTCACAACTTATAAAATATAAATCACTAATGTTTTTTACAATTTGTCCCTTCAATTAATAAAATCCCCCTACTCTGTATTTGTACTATTATCTTTATTTGTTTCTTCTGAAGAATCATTTTCTTCGGAATCTTCATCTTCAGAACTATTATTATTATTACTATTTGAATTATTTGAAGGTTTAGGTGTTTCTTTAGGCTTAATCGCAACATCAACCCGCAAAGTCATACCTTTTACAATTGAACGACCTTTAGGTAAATTTTGAGAAATAATAGTTCCTTCAGGATATGCAGAAGTTGCTTGCTCTCTTTTTTCTAAAATTAAACCATATTTATTACAGAAAGCTTCTACATCACTTAAACTCCAACCTTCTGCAACCATATCTGGTATTTTATCAACAATATTAGGAGTATATAAAGTTAAACTATCTCCTTTTTTTACCTCACTACCAACTTCTAAAGATTGACCAATAATTTCATCATCATCATATTCTTTATCAGCACTATCTAAATCTTTTTTCTCAATAGTAACCACCAATTCATATTTTGTTTCTAATAAAGTTTTAACAGAATTAGCATTTTGTCCAGTATAATCTTCTATAACAATTTTCTCATCACCTAAAGACTTATAAATAGTAACTTTAGTACCTTTCTTTATACTTCTTCCACTAGAAGGATCAGTTTTTACTACTCGGTTTTTATCGATAGTACTTGATGAAATACTTTTAATTTTTGTATTAACAACAAATCCAGCTGCTTGTAACTTTTTTTCACAAGAACTTACCTTTAAGTTTTGACAATTTGGAATAGTAGCAGCTTTTCCATTAGATAGTTTTGGTACAACAAAGAAAATAGTAGCAAGCAAAAGTAAAATACAAATAAATATAATTCCTAAAATTATAATAAGTCTTTTATTCTTTTTCTCTTCTTGTAATTCAGAATCAACAATATTATCTTCGGCATCTTCCATTTTATTATCAACAAGCTCTTCATCCTGAATTTCATCATCATCTTCTTCATTTATATTTTTACGTCCCTTTTTTCCCTCATTTTCATTTTCAGGATATTGATATTGATAAACTTCCTCATCCATTCTTTCATCATCAAGTGCAGTTAATAAATCTTCATGCATACTCCGAGCACTTTCATAACGATTTTTTGGATTCTTAGCAGTAGCTTTACGTATAATATTTTCTATACTTTGTGGTATAGCAGGATATTCATCTCTTACAGAAGGTAAAGGCTCTCTCATATGTTTCAAAGCTATTTCAACAGCATTATCTCCACGAAAAGGTAAATTACCTGTTAATAATTCATAAAAGATAATACCCATAGAATAAATATCACTTTTAATAGTACAACCTTTTCCACTTGCTTGCTCAGGTGGTAAATAATGAACACTACCCATCACAGAATTAGTCTGAGTCAATTGAGTAGAATTTAATGCCATTGCTATACCAAAATCAGTTATTTTTATTTGACCATCATCCTTAATCATAATATTTTGAGGTTTTAAATCTCTATGAATAATATAAGAATCATGAGCATGAGCCATTCCATCAGTTAATTGACTCATAATATCAATAGCTTCACTTAATGTAAGAGTACCACGTTTTTTTAACAATTGTTTTAATGTTTTACCATCAACAAACTCCATTACAATATAGTAAGTTCCATCATCCTCACCAACATCATACATTTCAACAATATTTGGATGAGCAAGAGACGATGCTGATAAAGCTTCACGTTGAAACCTTCTAACGAATTTCTCATCATTAGATAAATCTCCACGAAGAACCTTAATAGCGACATTCCTATCTAATATTGTATCATATCCTAAATAAACATTAGCCATTCCACCTTCTCCAATGGAACGTATCACTTCATAACGATCATTTATTTTTTGACCTTTTGTAATCACTTATCTTCACCTTCTTCATCGAAAACTAAATAAGCAACCGAAATATTATCTGATCCACCCCTATTATTTGCCTTTTGAATAAGTTTCAAAACCTTATCCTTAACATTTCCTTCTCCCAAAAGTACTTTTTCAATACTCTCTCTTTCTAACATACCTGTAAGTCCATCACTAGATAAAAGAATTTCCGAAATATCCATATCACAATCGAATATATCAACATCAACTTCTAAAGATGCACCTAACGCTTTCATTAAAACATTTTTCTTAGGATGAACAGATGCCTCCTCTTTAGTTAATTCACCAGCACTTACAAGTAAATTAACTAATGTATGATCATAAGTAACTTTATGAAGTTTTTTATCTTTCATAACAAACCCAGAAGAATCACCAACATTACCAAATAACAAAAATTTTTTTGTTAAAATTGCCATAACAAGAGTAGTTCCCATTCCTTTACTCTCAGGGTGAGTTTTTTCATGTTGAAAAATAAGCATATTAATTTCATCAACAGAATCTCTTATCCAATTAACAGCATCAACCTTACTCATTTCATGAAAAGTTTTTTTAAAATGACTATCTAAAAATTGAATAGCTATGGATGAAGCAACTTCTCCAGCAGAATGTCCACCCATACCATCAGCAATTGCCATCAAATATTCATCTTCATCGTTTTTAACAATAATAACACTATCTTCATTATGACTTCGAACCATTCCGGCATCGGTTAAATAAAATGATTTCATAACTCCTCCTTCTTACTTCTAAGTTGCCCACATGCAGCACTAATCTTGCTACCAAATTCTTTCCGAATCGTTACATTCACATTATTCTTTTTTAGTATATCATAAAATTTCATAATTTGAATAGGTTTTGTCCGTTTATATCCAAAATTATTAGTTTCATTATAAGGAATTAAATTTATATAACAATTCTTTCCTTTGACTAATTTAGATAACTCTAAAGCATGTTCTTCTCTATCATTAATACCTTCAAGTAAAATGTATTCAAATGTTACTCTACGATTTGTCTTTTTTATATAGATATTAATTGCATTCATTACTTTTTCAATAGGATATACCTTATTAATAGGCATTATTTTATCTCGTATATCATTATTAGGAGCATGTAAACTTATAGCTAGATTAATTTGTAAAGGGAAATCACTAAACTCTAATATTTTAGGTACAAGTCCACACGTTGAAACAGTTATATGTCTTGCTCCAATTTGCAAACCTTTTGAATCATTAATAATCTTAAAAAAAGAAATCAAATTGTCATAATTATCAAAAGGCTCTCCAATACCCATAACAACAACATGACTGATTCTCTCTTTTAAATACTTCTCAATCATTAAAATCTGTAAAACCATTTCATAAACTTCAAGATTTCTAACTTTTTTTCTTCTTCCAGATTCACAAAATTGACATCCCATATTGCAACCAACTTCAGAAGAAATACAAAGACTTAATCCATAGTCATGTCTCATTAAAACTGCCTCAATATGTTCTTTATCAAAAAGTTCAAACAAAAACTTTGAAACATCTTCATCATTTTGTACATCAACAATTTTTAAAGAATCAATAGTATAACTTGTAGAAATCTTATCCAAAACATCTTTCTTTATATTTGTAATCATAGAATAAGAAGAAATTCTTTTTTCATATAACCATGAAAACAATTGATCACCATGAAATTTTTTAGATCCAATTTCTACAAATAATTTTTCCAATTCTTCTCTTGTCAAATTGTAAATACTTTTCATAATACCACTACCTAACTTATACAGGTCTCTCAATATAATCTATTTTTCCTATATCATCAAAAGAATAATTAATTTCTAATGAATTATTACATAAAGAATTAATCCTACAATAACTATCTAACAAATAATGTATACTATCAATTTTCCCTTCCTCATTTACTTGAACAATGATAGAATTACCTTCTTCCATATAATCACTATCAACACCATGAAGCTGTTGATTAATTGTATTACTAGATAATAAATAATAATATGTAACTTTACCACTATCATATTCCACTTTAGAAGAATATGTTGCTAAAGATAAGATTTTAGAAATGGTAGATGCTTTAAAAAAGTCATCAAATAATATAATAGAATTACATTTACTCCAACCAATATCGCCTCTACAATAAAGATTTTCATCTTCAATATAATAATATTGATCTAAATACTGAAATACATCACGATTCTTATTCCTTTTACCCTCATACAAATAACTAACTCCATCTAAAACAACACGATATTTATAAGAATAATTTTCATTATTAAGTTGAATTTCATCATAATAAATAGGAGTTCCTCCTTCATAGTCATTAGAAGAATAAGTACTTCTTTCCCCTATACGAGAAATAATCATGAGAAGCAAAAAGAAGAAAAAGTAAAAGGTAAAAAAGTAAATTGATTTTCCTCTTGGACTATGATAAATATCCTTTGCTATATTGATATACTTTTTCATTATAATAACACCTGTCCAATTAATTTATCCATACTAATACCATTTAAATAACTACTAACCATCATAGTTTTTTTCCCAAACGGTTTAATTTCTGTAAATACAACACTTCCATCAATAGTTGAAACAACAATACCATTTTTAATTATATCAACTATTTCTCCTGGTAAATGATTTTCATATTTTTTTCCATAATCATAGCACTTAACAACTTTCATTTCCTGGTTAAATAAGATAACATTAGCTAAAGGAGCGGGGTTTAGTCCTCTTACTTGATTAAATATTTCTCTTGAAGTCTTTGTTGAAAAATCAATATGTTCTTCTTCTCTTCGAATATTATAAGCATAAGTAACTTCTGATAAATCTTGACATACTCTTGATGAAGTTCCATCAAATATAGAAGGAATTGTTTTTAATAATAAATCTTTCCCCATCAAACTTAAACGATTCTGTAATGTTTCTAATGTATCTTCATCCGTAATTGAAGTTTCTACCTGAGAAATAATATCTCCATTATCCATTTTTTCATCCATATACATAATAGTAATACCAGTTTTTGAATAACCATCAATAATTGCTTTATGAATAGGTGCACCACCTCTTAATTTAGGAAGTAGTGAAGCATGAATATTTATACAACCATACTTAGGACACTCTAATAGTTCCTTCGGAATAATTTGTCCATAAGCACATGTAACAATTAAATCCGGTTTTAAATCTATTATTCTCTGATAATCATCTCTAATTTTAGTTGGTTGAAATATTTCAATATTATTTTTTAAAGCAACTTCCTTAACCGGTGTTATCTTTAATTCTTTATGCCTACCAACCATTTTATCTGGCTGAGAAACAACTAAAGAAACATCATATTTCTCAATTAATCCTTCTAACGGTAAAACCGCAAATTCAGGAGTCCCCATAAATACAATTTTCACATTAACTACCTCCCAATAAAAAATATTATAGTTATAATAACCCCAATTAATATAGATAATGAACCAATAAGTAATAATAAAGAAACACGACCATATTCATCTAAAAATAATTGATTTTCTTTTTTTATAATATCAGATTCTTCTTTAACAGATGACTTCTTTTTAGAAACTTTAAAACGATATAAATCATATTTTTCCCTTTCAATTTCATCTGTACAAATAACTTTAGAAGACTTTGAATTCAATAATCTATCAACCATATCATAATAATTATCATCATTATTTAAATAATCATCAAAACTAATAATATTATCATTAAGTTCACTACGTGGAACACTCATAATAGAAATATAATTTTTTTCCATACATAATAACTTATTTTCATCCTCTATTAATTTTAGAATAAACTTTTTATCATCTTTTGTAAAAAACTCACTATCCAAATATAATTTTAATTTTCGAAAACAATCTGAATACTGATAATAACCATTTTTTGAAAAATTCATTAAAAACTCAGTAAAAAACATAGGTGAATAAAAAGAATAATAACATCCCATAATAAAATCATCAGTAAAATATACTTCTTTTTTTGAAAAGTCTTTTTCAATTTTAATATTTGAATTAACTTTAGAAAAAATAGAATTAATTTTCATAAATCTATCATAATAATTATAATATACTTCCGGTTGAAAACTATTTTTATTTAATTCGTTATAAAATATAGAAGAAAAACCATGAAAATAATATCCATTTTTAATATATTTATTATAAATATATCTTAATAACATAATACGATTATTATCATCATCAACATCTTTAATTTGAAAATTATCAGCAACCATTCTTCCTATCAAATGATGAATACCAACTTCTAAATCATTAAAATTATCAATTTTACGATATAACCTCTCTAACTGCTCTAAAAAATCATCAAATAAATTATTATTATCAACAATTACCTTATACTTAAAAAGAGCACTATAGAATATAAAAAGAGCTAAATGATTTTCTTTTATAGATACAATATTATCAATATGATACATTTTTTTTTGGAAATATCTTTCATTAAATAGAATATCATCTATAAAATTAGAAACATCTCCTCTTCTTAAATATTCATCTAACATGACTGCCCTCCTATTAATGACTATTTAAATATAAAGATATATAATAAACCGAACCTACAATAATAATAACTAATAATATTAACAATAAAAGACGTACAAAAATATTGTTTTTATCCCAATATCCATCCAATTTAGTAGAAGAATCCTTCATTAATTGTTCATAATCCTCTCTATTCTTCTTATTAAATTGTAATTCTTGTTCATTATGATTTAATCCTTTCATATTCATCACTCACTTTCTATAATATAAAGATAACATATTTTTAGAATAAATTAAAGACTTATAGTATTTGTAAAGGATTAAAATCTACATCAATATTAACCTTTGTTTGATTTTTATAATGATCAACTATTTTTTCCATAATAAAATATATCTCTATCTCACTTTTATATTTTAAAAGTATTTGATAACGATAAATATTATTAACACGAAAAACACTCGCAGAACTTGGTCCAAGTATAATAATATGTTCTAAATTCCTTTCTAAACTTCTTTTTATTTTTAAAGATTCTTGATAAACAATATTAGAATCCTTTCCACTTATTCGAATAGTAGCTAAATAAAAATATGGTGGATATTTTAATTGTTTTCTAATATTCATTTCTTTTTTATAAAAAGACATATAATCATATTTACAAGCAAAATAAATAGCATAATGATCTGGATTAAAAGTCTGAATAATAACCTTACCTTCTTTACTACTCCTACCACTCCTTCCTGCAACTTGATTAATAAGAGAAAACGTTTTCTCACTACTACGAAAGTCTGGAATATTCAAAGTAGTATCCGCATTAATTACTCCAACCAATGTAACATTACCAAAATCTAAACCTTTAGCAACCATTTGCGTACCCAGCAAAACATCATAATGATGATTCTTAAAATCATCAATCATTTTCTCATGCATACCTTTACGACTTGTAGTATCATAATCCATACGCAGAATTTTACTATTTGGAAAAATTTCTTGTAACTCTTCTTCAATCTTTTGAGTACCAACACCTAACTTATTTAGACTTACTTCAGAACATTTTGGACACTTATCATATACTTTTTCACCATACCCACAATAATGACAACGTAAAGTATTACTAGATTTATGATAAGTAAGAGTAATATCACAGTTTGGACATTTAAAAGTAAAACCACAGTTTTTACATGTAATAAAAGAAGAATACCCTCTCCTATTTAATAACAAAATAACTTGTTCCTCTCGACTTAAACAATCTTCTATAGCTTTTTTTAACTCAAAGGAGAAATAACCCTTCATTTTTTTTGATGCAATATTCATATCAACAATATTAACATATGGAAGACTTTTTCCATTAACACGATTTGGAAGTTCTAATAATTTATAAACACCCTTTAACGCTCTAGCCATTGACTCTAAAGACGGAGTAGCACTTCCAAATATAATAGAACAATGGTGAGTTTTTGCCCGAAGAAAAGCAATATCTCTTGCATGATATCTAGGATGAGAATCACTTTGTTTATAAGACTCACTATGTTCTTCATCCATAATAATAATACCAATATTTTGAAGAGGCGCAAAAATTGCACTTCTAGCTCCAATAACAATAGAAGCTTCTCCTCTTACAATTCTTCTCCATTCATCATATTTTTCACCATCACTTAAACCCGAATGAATAGCAGCAATCATATTTCCAAATCTTTCACTAAATCTTTGAATCATTTGAGGAGTAAGACTTATTTCAGGAACTAAAACAATACAAGTCTTTCCTTTTCTTAAATAATAGTCAATAATTTCCATATATACTTCAGTTTTACCAGAACCTGTAACACCATACAACAAATAATTATTATTCCCATTTGAAATAACTTCATCTACTACTTTTTGCTGATCAAAAGTTAATTTTTTTGCTACACTCTTATAGTTAGAATAATTTAATCGATAATGTTCTCTCTTCTCTTCAATAATGATTTCATTTTTTAATAAAGTATTTAAACTACTAGAAGAAACCTCCAAAAGATTTTTTCTTAAAATTTCACCATTTTCTTTTAACATTTCCACAATCTTTTTTTGAGAAGAAGAAGTAACAATAACTTCTTTTTTAGGATTTAATCGATAAAAAGTATCATACTTAATAGCCATTTTTTTTCCATGCTTTGCTTTTAAAGCCTTAGGAAGCATTACTTGATAGCAACTAATTAAAGGAGCTAATGTCATTCTCTTCATTTCTAATCCTAAAAGAAGTAATTCATCATTTAAAATAACTTCTGAATCTATAATCTCATAAATACTTTTTAAAGAATCTATATTAGAATACTTATCATAAATAGTAACAACAAAACCTTCAAGTATCATTCTTCCAAAAGGAACAGAAACTCTAAAACCAACTTTTATACTATTCTGTAAATTAAGTGGAACAATATAGTCAAACACTTTATCTACACGTTTATTTTGAATTTCAACTAATACACCTACTACCAAAAAATCACCTCCCTAAAAACTAAATAAAACTTATCATAGCTTAAAAATTCTGTCAAATAAAGAAAAAAGAAAACTACATTTAGTTTTCTTCATCCGAAAGTATCTCGATAGTTTCAATTTTATCTAAAACACTTACATATCTTTCTTGAAGTATCCCAAAAAAATTCCCAATTAGAAAAAACATACATGAAAGTAAAAATAAAACAAAATAAATCACACAGTCACCCCATTAAAATAATTTCAGAATATCATTAAATGTTATTATAGCCATCAAAATCAATAATAATATTAAAAACAATGAATGAATTTTATTTTCAAGTTCTGGATTTACAGGAGAACCTTTAATTAATTCAATAATAATAAATAAAATATGTCCTCCATCAAAAGCAGGAATAGGAAGTAAATTGATTACACCAACATTAATACTTAAAAAAGCCATTAAATAAATCAAATTAGCAAATCCTGCTGTTCTTTGTTGTCCTACAACAGAATAAATTCCAACTGGCCCTGATAATTGATTTAATCGAACTTTCCCAGTAAATAGATATCCTACTGTCAAAAACATTTGTTTAAAAATAGATACAGTTTTTTTATAAGTATATACAAAACTTGCTATTAAACCTTTTGTCCTCTTTTGAGAAAAGCCTATTCCATATCGATAAGCTATCTCACCATTTTCTTTTACTTTTTTGGCCTTTATTTTATAAGTTTTCTTCTTATTATTATCTTTTAAAACCACAAATGTTTGAGTTTTTTTTGGATTAGCAACTGCTAAATATAATGAAATATCATCGCTAGTTTTAACTTTATGATTATTAATCATCAAGAATCTATCTCCAGCCTCAATTCCTACCTTATAAGCAGCTGAATCTTTTTCTACTTTTGAAACAACTGGATTCATTGTAGTTCCACCACAGAAAAGAGCAATTAGAAATATTAAAATAACAGCTAAAATAAAATTATTCATTGGACCAAAAACCAATATAAGAAATCTTTCTAAAGGATTTTTGGACTGTAACAAACGATTCTTAGGAATATCCTGAAGTTCATCTTCATCCAAATCTTCTCCAGCTAACTGACAAAATCCCCCAATTGGTATAGCCCGAAGATTATACTCTGTCTCACCTTTTTTAAATCCCCATATCTTGGGTCCCATACCAATAGCAAACTCATAAACATAAACACCAGTAATCTTTGCCCAAATAAAATGTCCACCTTCATGTACAAAAACAATAATTCCTAATATAACGATAAATAATAACAAATTAATAATAACTGACAAAATAACACCTCCTATAAAATTCCTATTAAAATTGTAAAACCAAGAGATACAAATACTAAACTATCAAACCTATCAAGAATACCTCCATGACCTGGAATAATCTCTGAGAAATCTTTCACATCATAATAACGTTTAATAGAAGAAAAAACTAAATCTCCTAACTGTCCAATTAAACACAATAGAAAAGTTAACATAATAACTAAAACTAAAGATTTACTAGAACTTATAACAGTAGTATAAAACATAGTTGCTGTAAAAGTGCCCATAAGAGTACCACCAATCAATCCTTCAACAGTTTTTCCAGGACTAATTTTAGGACATAACTTGTGTTCTCCAACAAGAACTCCAGTAAATAAAGCAAAAGTATCAGTAATAGTAGTTATAAGAACTAAATATATTAAATAAGTAATATCATAGTTTCTACTAATAATAATTAAATTAAAAGAAAAACCTATAAACAAAACAGAACCAACTAAAAACAAAGCATCCTCTAAATTATATTTCTTATTATCATTTAAAAATACCAAAGGAGACAAAAATAAAAATATAATGACAGCCATAACTCGATAATCATAATAATTATGAAAATCAATAGATTCAGTATTATACATACAAAAATAAACTGTTAAAATATAAGCACATATTTTTAAAAGAATAGGAAATTTCTTTTTGACTTCATGAACACTAAGTAATTCATATAGTCCCATTGCTGCTAAAGCAGAAATAAAAATAGTAAATGGTAACTCTCCAATTATAAAAAAAGGAACAAATAACACAACTACTAAAAAAGCTCCTAAAAATCTTGATTTCATTTTATCCCTCCAAATCTCCTATCTCTTTTATTATATTCTATAATAGCCCTATCAAATTCATCACGATTAAAATCAGGAAAATAAACTTTAGGAAAATAAAACTCTGCATAACTTGCTTGATAAAGCATAAAATTACTTAATCTTAATTCCCCAGATGTACGAATTACAAAATCAAGCGGTGGAAGAGATTGATACAAGTTTTTTTCAATAAAACCTTCATCAATATCTTCTAAAGAAATATTTCCCTCTTTATACATTTTACAGATTTTTTTTGTAGTATCAACAATTTCTGATTGAAATCCATAATTTAAGCAAATATTTAATACAAGCTTATTATTATCATGAGTCTTTTCTACCAATTCATCCATAGATTTTAATACTTTTTCAGGAAGAGGTTCTCTTCTGCCTGAAAACAATACCTTAACATCTTTTTCCATTAAAAAATCAAATTCTTTATGAAAAACTTTCATAAAAAGATCCATTAAATAATTAACTTCACTTAAATCTCTTTTAAAATTCTCTGTAGAAAAAGCATATAATGAGCAATACTTTACTCCAACATCAGCCATATATATACATAAATCTTTTAAAGTAGAAACAGCGCATTTATGACCATAAGTACGTACCATTCCTCTTTCCTTTGCCCAACGCCCATTTCCATCCATTATTATTCCAATATGATTTGGTATGACTAAATTATCCATATAATATACCTCTAAATAATTATATAATAATTAAAAAAAAAAAGAAAGCAAAATGCTTTCTTTAGGTGTAAACACATTGTATGAAGAAAATAAGATTATTTTACATTCTAACTCTAAAATCACCATTTTCTTTCCTATTGATTCCAAATAAACACTAACATCCCTAGAAATAGAATTTAAAATTTTCTAGTTAGACAAATATTAAAGCTAGACATAAATATCATAAGTTTGTCTTACAAAGACCTACATCAACTCCCATCATATGAGCATTTGGACCAACATAAATACTATCTCGTCCTGTAGTATTAGATCCACCCTTTAAAGTAGTTTTATCAGATAAGCAAATATATCCCCTAGTAATACCTATAGAAGTTGTATTGCCTGTAATAGAAGAGCCTGCCAAAGCAAACACATAAACATTATTTTTATTAGAATCATTACCAATAAAAACAGCTTGTCCCTTAGAAACACTTATATTAGCTCCTGATTTAAAATATACCTTATTAGCATCATGAATAGTAACAGCTCCACCTTCATTACTATTAGTATTAGTTATAACAGAATTTTCAATCACTGCAGAAGCACCATACTCAACAAGTAAAGTAGAATGTCCAACAACAGTAGATGTCTTCAAAGTTCCTCCAGTCATCTTAAATGAAGCCTTTCCAACATTATTCGCATCTCCAACTGCTACAGCATGACATTCAGTACCAGTAGTAATAATAGTTCCGGAACTCATTGTTAAATGTCCATTTACTACAAAAATACCTGTAGTTGGAGATGAAAGTGTTCCTCCACTTATAGTTACAGAATTCCCAGAAATGATCTTAATTTGATATTTCATAGTTAACTTTTTTCCATTTAGATTAATAGTTACAGAAGACTTTTTAGTATTAGTTTGACTAGTATTATCATCTTCATCATTTTTAAGAAGCTTTAAAGTAGCTCCACTATCAGCCTTATCAAGAGCTTCTTGCAATGTAGTAGCAAAACCTTTAGGTGAACTAATTTCCCATACCTTTTCTTTACAAACGGGTTTTTTAGTAGAAGCTCCACTAGCAATATAATAACCACTATTACATGAAGTACTATAAGAACATGTACCAGCAGTCGCTGCATCTAAAGTACAGCTTCCGTTAGAAACAGAACTGCAATTTTCACACCACTTAGCATATAAATTTTTATTGCCAGTATCTGTCTTAGAAATAGTTTTTGAAAATGCAGGACTAGATAAATTACTACTAAAAGACCAACCATTAAAAGTATAACTTGTCCTTGTTGGTTTACCATTTATGGTACCTCCAGTACCATAAACATAAGAGTTTGGAACTCCAGAAGAAGGGGCTGTTCCACCATTATAATTATAACTAATAGTATAAGTATTAGGAGAGCAAGATACTATAAATGTCCTAGCTGTCGCTCCAGCTGAAGATGAAGGCGTGTATGTTCCTCCTGATTCCCACTCATAATCACCAGTTGATGTCCACATACACTTACTTTCAGTTTTAGTAACTTTAGGTAAAACTATGTGAGGAGAAGCCCAAGTAGCATCAAAAAGCACTCCATTTGACGTTTCTCTAAGATGTTTAAATTTAGTTTCTAAAACGCTACTTTCTTCTATATTATTTGATGTTCCAGAACCAATTACATGAGTTGAAGTATCCATTCCACTTATATTCCATCCACTAAATGTATAAGGAACTTGTTCTCCACTTTTTGATACAGTTGATGATGAATAATCTATAGTTGCTCCAACATCATTTACAAATGTAAGAGTAACATTCTTAGTTGGATGACTAACAGTAAATTCTTCATCAAAATCTACTACTTCAGGATGACTAGATCCATGTGTACCACCATCTAAATTATAAGTAATAGAATAATCTGATGGAGATTGATAATAAATAAATTGTTGAGTAACATAATTTCCTGCTTGATCTGCAACACTAATAAATATATTATGATTTTCTCCATTAGAAGCATTTTCCATAACAGGTAACACTTTATTCTTATCATAAGAAACCCAATTATGTGTCTTATTCTTAATATATACTATATTCTTTGAACAAGTATCAGTAGCAGTATCCTGTGAAATACACATTCTTAAATCACTTTCACTAGATAAATTATCTGTTGCCTTAAAATCTAATGTAGGTGTTACTTTTCTATGAACAGGTTCAGAATACTTAATTATAGATTCATTAAGTTGTGGAGCTTGATTATCTACTGCATAATATCCACTAGATACAATATCATTATCAGTATTTGTCCAATTATTACCACCTAAATCTTGTAATCTATCAATTTTCAAAACTAAATATAATTTACCACTAATATTATTAGGAGTTATAAAATCAGAAGAAACTTTTACAGTATTACCACTTAAAATTACAGCTTTTTGTTTCTTTTTAGAAGGAATATTTAAATCTAAACGTTTCCACTCCGTTACCATATGAGACAAATCTTCCGTATCACTAAAAGCATATTGTATAATTGGTTGAGAATTAATACCAGTATTACTATCTATTACTAATTTTATATTTTTTCGTTTAACATTTGGTATAAGACTATTTTCTGGATTAAAAATAAATCTAATACGAGTATCTACAGTTAAACCACAATAAGTACTATCAATTACATTTCCTTCTGGAATCTCAACTTCTTTTAATACACTACCATCTCCTTTAACAGTTCCACAAGATATTTTAGACTGATAAGTATATTGACCCTCAAATTTAATAATTTTAACAAATGTTTCACTTGTATCACAACTAACTCCATCAATAGGAATATCTTTTACTAAATTTTTACCCTTCATCTGCTGATAAGATACAATTGCACATCCAATATCATCATGACCAAATAAATCTTCTTCATAAGAATCAAGATATATTTTAGAAGCATATTCTAAACTATCACGATATGTTTCATATTGTCTCTTTTCATGAGAAGACTGTACATTTCTTATCAAAGGAATAGATAACCCAGTAATAATACCTAAAATAACAATTGTTACTAATAACTCTACTAAAGTAAA
>Ga0247611_10000620_pt1 | contig 70172 bp, 51 predicted proteins | sample 177DNAGHGhighgp2_FD_192422 | JGI IMG/M metagenome (GOLD analysis project Ga0247611, IMG submission 192422) | Sheep rumen microbial communities from Palmerston North, Manawatu-Wanganui, New Zealand - 1770 DNA GHGhigh gp2 | ecosystem: Host-associated > Mammals > Digestive system > Stomach > Rumen...
TCGTTATAATCAGGTGGTTATAGCGGCGGGGTTCCACCTCTTCCCATTCCGAACAGAGAAGTTAAGCCCGTTTGCGCCGATGGTACTGCAATGCAATGTGGGAGAGTAGGTAGCCGCCTTTTTTCCAAGAGCCCTGGAGATGATTCTCCGGGGCTTCTTTGTTTGAGTCAGGGAGACAAGGAGTCAGGGAGTCAAGAAGTCAAGAAAGCAAGGGGACAGGGAAACAAGGAGTAGTTTAACGAAAAAAGCCCAGCAGAAACTGGGCTTTTGAGTTGCGGAGGCAGGACTCGAACATGCGACCTCCAGGTTATGAGCCTGGCGAGCTACCAACTGCTCCACTCCGCGATGTTTTTCTTTTGCGGATGCAAAGGTACATCTTTTTTGTGAAATTACCAAGAAAAATGTTCTTTATTTTAAAAAAAACAGAGAATCACTACTTTTTTTGTAATTTATTTGCCTGAACAAAATAAAAGAGCTACTTTTGCACATACATTTTTAATGTGCAATTAAAAATAAGTAGTTATAAAGATGTCTATTTCAAAGACCAGACAAAAACTTGTTGATGTTGCTCGTTTGTTGTTTGCAAAGAATGGTGTTGCCAATACAACGATGAACGACATCGCTGTTGCTTCAGGTAAAGGACGTCGTACGCTTTATACTTATTTTAAAAGTAAGGACGATGTTTATTTTGCTGTTATAGAGGCAGAGCTTGAGCGTTTGAGTGATAAGTTGGATGAGGTCGCAGCCAAGAAGACGCGTCCTCAAGACAAAATCATCGAATTGATTTATACTCATTTGAGTATGATCAAAGAGACGGTTATGCGTAACGGGAATCTTCGTGCAGAGTTTTTTCGGAACATTTGGACTGTAGAGAAAGTTCGTAAGAATTTCGACGAGGATGAAATAGAACTGTTCCGCAAGGTTTACGCCGAAGGAAAAGCTGATGGTGAGTTTGATATAGAAGATGTTGATCTTGTTGCCGATATAACCCATTATTGTATCAAGGGTTTAGAGGTGCCGTTTATCTATGGGCGTTTAGGTCATGGACTAACAGAAGAAACTAGCAAGCCATTGGTGGCAAAGGTGGTCTATGGTGCCTTGGGAAAACGCATAAAACAATAATCAAAAACAATACATTTAAAATTAATAGAAATATGAAATTACTTGAAGGAAAGACTGCGCTGATTACTGGTGCAGCAAGGGGAATTGGAAAATCCATTGCTTTGAAGTTTGCTGCTGAAGGTGCTAACATTGCTTTCACAGACTTGGAGGTGAACGAAGAGACTGAGAAAGAAATTGCTTCTCTTGGTGTCAAGGCAAAGAGTTATGCCTCCAACGCTGCTGACTTTGCTCAGACAGAGGAGGTCGTACAGCAGGTCAAGGAAGAGTTTGGCTCTATTGATATTCTGGTGAATAATGCCGGCATCACCAAAGACGGACTGATGTTGCGCATGACAGAGCAACAGTGGGATGCTGTGATTGCTGTTAACTTGAAGAGTGCCTTCAACTTCATCCATGCATGTGTACCCATCATGATGCGTCAGCGTGGAGGCAGCATCATCAACATGGCCTCTGTCGTTGGTGTTCATGGAAATGCTGGTCAGGCAAACTATGCAGCCTCCAAGGCCGGACTGATTGCACTTGCCAAGTCTGTAGCACAGGAGATGGGCCCGAAGGGTATCCGTGCCAATGCCATTGCTCCCGGTTTCATTGATACTGCAATGACGCAGGCTCTTCCCGAAGATGTCCGGAAGGAATGGTGCCAGAAGATCCCTCTGCGTCGAGGCGGTCAGGTGGAAGACATTGCCAACGTTGCAACCTTCCTTGCCAGTGACATGTCGAGCTACGTCAGCGGACAGGTCATTCAGGTAGATGGCGGTATGAATATGTAATCTTCATTTCACATGAAACGAAGCGAGTATAAGTCTTTAATAGGCAGGGTGAAGCTCATCCTGCCTATTTTCCTTTGTTGTCTCCTGCCTTTGAAAAGCATGTCCCAAGTGCGAACTATCGCCAGCCTTGATTTTGGTTGGAAGTTCCATGAAGGTGATGTGACTGGTGCGTCCGAAGTGACTTTTGATGACAGCAGCTGGCGTACGGTAGATTTGCCGCACGACTTTCAGATTGAACAGCCCTGGGTGGCACCCGATGCCAATGAGCGGGCTGATAATACTGATGTGGCTGCAAATATTAAGAGTCGTCTTTCCAGCCGAGGTTTCAAGGAAATGGGACAGGGATGGTATCGGTATCGTTTCACTCCGGTTGACTCCCTGCGTGGCAAACGTGTTCTTGTAGATTTCGGCGGAATCATGTATGTTGGTGATGTCTATTTGAACGGTCAGCGTATCGGTGCTACGGACTATGGCTATGTGGGGTTCGAAATCGATGTGACCCGACAGTTGAGGATAGGTGAGGAAAACGTCCTTGCCGTCTGTGCAGATACTCGCTCACCCCAGAACTCCCGTTGGTACACGGGTGGTGGACTATTTCGCAGTGTGAAGCTTGTGGTAACGTCTTCAGATCTTTATTTTGAACGACATCCGCTATCTATCACTACGCGTGAGAATCGTTTTGTCAACATTTCTGCCGAATTTACCAATCGCAACAAAGTCAATGAGACCCGCATGCAGGTGCAGGTCTATAACCCTGCCGGACAGTTGGTCTATGAAACGATTGCTTCCCGCAAGCGTCATCCGCAAAGTCGTACATTGGATATCAAGGTGCCGGAGTTTGAGATTCAGAACCCTCAGTTGTGGGATACGGAGACCCCCTGCCTCTATACTGTTCATGTTTCTTTGTTGCGTGAAGACGGCAGCGTTGCAGATGCGGTGAGTAGCCGTTTCGGCATACGCACTATTGAGTACGGGCCTGATTTCGGTTTAAAGCTCAATGGCAAGAAGGTTCTTTTGAAGGGCTATGCCAACCATCATACTTTGGGTGCCTTGGGTGCAGCGGCATATCCTCGTGCCATTGAAAAGCGCATTCAGCTGATGAAGCAGTTTGGCATGAATCATATCCGCACCTCCCACAATCCTTATAGCCGTGAGTTCATAGAACTTTGCGATCAGTATGGTATGCTTGTCGTTGACGAGCTTTATGACAAGTGGACGAGTCAGCACACTGGCGGACGCGTTCCTTTTGAATATTTGTGGCAGTATGACGTGCCAGAGTGGATAAAACGCGACCGCAATTCTCCCTCCGTTGTCATGTGGAGTTTGGGAAATGAACTTCAGCAAGACCCCAATATGCCCTTCAACGATTGGGGCGTGACCATGTACAAGTTGCAGAAGGAACTACTTCTACGTTATGATTCCACTCGACTCGTTACGGTCGCTATGCATCCTCGTTATCGCAATTGGGAAACTGATTCGTTGCCATGCGACCTGGCCATGCAGACCGACGTGCAGGCCTATAACTATCGCTATATGTATTTCCCCGGTGACGGTCGTCGATTCCCATGGATGAAGTTCTATCAGAGTGAGGCCGCTGTGGCATCCATGGGTCCCAACTTCTTCGAGATGGATCTCGACAAGGTCATTGGCCTTGCCTATTGGGGTGCTATCGACTATCTCGGTGAAAGTCAGGGTTGGCCTGCTAAAGGCTGGGCACAGGGTGTCTTTGATATTTCCTTGGACCCCAAGCCTAAGGCTTACCTGATGAAAAGTTTCTTTAAGCCAGAGGAGCCTGTAGTACATATCGCTGTGGTAGATAGCAAAGGAAACCAGATGTGGAATGGTGTCCAGACCGGAAATGATGGTCTGAGCGACCATTGGGACCGGAAGCCTGGTAGCCGTTTGCAACTCATTACCTATACCAATGCCGACGAGGTTGAACTTCTTGTTAACGGGAAAAGCCTTGGACGTAAGCAGAATCAGAAAGAGAACGCCCGGCTTCGCAACCAGATACGCTGGGATGACGTGCTCTATCAGCCAGGTAGGGTAGAGGCTGTTGCTTATAGTGGCGGCAAGGAGGTTGCCCGCCATCGGGTGGAATCTTCCGGAAAGATGGTAAAGCTTGTTGCCACACCTGACAACAACCAATGGAAAGCTGATGGCAGTGATCTGCAACATGTGCGTATCACGGCCGTTGACTCCAAGGGTCGCCGCGTCTATAATGCCCAGCAGCAACTTACCTTCTCTGTAGAGGGCGATGCCCGTATCGTCGCTGTAACCAATGGTGATATCAACAGCGATGAGCTCAATTGCGTTAATCATCGTTGTCTCTATAATGGTTCTGCTATGGTCATCCTGCGTGCAGGCCAAAAGGGAGGGAAAGTCGTGCTGAAGACAGCTTGTCCAGGCTTCAAGACTGTTGTAACTTCATTAACCTCTAACCCCTAATCCCATTTCCAAGCAATGACTGTACTCTACGAGGATAATCATTTGATGATTGTTTCCAAGCGCAGTGGCGAGATTGTGCAGGGTGACAAGACTGGCGATGAGCCCCTGTCGGAAACGGTAAAGCATTATATCAAGGAGAAATACAACAAGCCGGGAGCCGTCTTTCTGGGTGTTGTGCATCGCCTTGATCGTCCTGTCAGCGGATTGGTGGTCTTTGCGAGAACCAGTAAGGCTCTTGCCCGGCTGAACAAGATGTTTGCCGAGGGACAGGTGCATAAGACCTATTGGGCTATTGTGGAGACGGGAAGTGAGAAATTCGACATGAGAGATGAGAGAATGTTGGAGCACTGGCTGGTACGCAATGAGAAGCAGAACAAGAGCTATGCCTACGACCATGAGGTTCCACATTCGAAGTTAGCTCGCTTGCGTTGTCGCCAGATAGCTTCCTCCGACCATTACAACTTGTTGGAAGTACAATTGATGACAGGTCGTCATCATCAGATACGCTGTCAGCTTTCTGCTATAGGCTGTCCTATCAAGGGTGACCTGAAGTATGGTGCCCGTCGCAGTAATCCCGATGGAAGCATCTCGTTGTTGGCACGTCACATAGAGTTTGAGCATCCCGTCAGCCATGAGCTCATATCTATAGATGCTCCACTTCCTGATGATTCGCTTTGGAATTATTTCTCTAAGGTGCTGTAATTTTGCAAGTTAAAACTCCATACGACTCCATGGGAAAGATGAAGAAAACACTAAAATGGACTGCTGTGGCCTTGCTTACGCCGATTGTCGCGTTGGCAATGTTTGCCCTGCTGTTCTATTTCCCTCCTTTCCAGAACTGGGCGGTCAGACAGGTGGCAGCCTATGCGTCTGAGCGTACAGGCATGGAGATTAGTGTGGAGCATGTTCATCTGGCCTTTCCCTTGGACCTGAGTGTTGAAGGGGTGAAGGTGATTCAAAATGGTCAGGGCCTTCGTGACACCTTGATTGATGCGCGTCAGGTAGTTGTCAATGTGCAGTTCTTTCCCTTATTTCGTGGACAGGTGGAGGTGGATGCGCTGGAGTTCCATCAGACGAAGTTGAATACAGACGGCTTGATTCCCGACCTGCATATCAAGGGAGATGTTGGCAGTCTTTCGTTGGAGAGTCACGGCATCAACCTCAAGGCAGAGGAGATTCTTGTCAACAGCCTGTCATTGGCTGATGCGAGTGTGGATGTCATCTTGACCGACACCGTTCCGCCTGACACGACAGAGAGTGAGCCGCTCCGCTGGAAGGCTTTCATTGAGCGGGCAGATATTCAACGTTCCGACATTCGTATCACGCTTCCCGACACTACGCTTATTGCTGCCCGGATGCAGAAAGCGACCCTGTCGGACGGTCGTCTTGATCTCGGAGCGAAACTGTATGAGGTGCGTTCTCTGAATGTGAAAGGAGGAAAGTTCAGCTATGGACAACAGCAGGTGGATATCAGCCGCCTGTCCACAGGCTTTCTCTTGGCCAACCAGCACCTGCGCCTGACGAACCTGGAAGCAGAGACGGAAGGGTCGAAGTTGCGAACAAATCTTGATCTCGACCTCAATGCCTTTGATAGGAACAGTCCCGGACAGATGAGCGTTGCACTCAACGGCTCATTCAGCAAGAAGGATCTGATAAGGTTCCTCCCCAACATGCCCAAGGACTTCTGGCATCGCTGGCCTGACCAACCTCTGAGTATTGACGGTGTGATGAAAGGAAATCTTCAGCATGCTTGGCTTCATGGTGTGAATATCAAACTACCCACAGCCTTCACGTTGAAAGCTGACGGTGAGGTAGGCAACATTTCCAATAGCGATAGCCTTTTCGCAGATGTCAACGTACATTCTGTTACCCAGAACATAGGCTTTGTGAAATCGTTCTTGGATGCCTCTTTGCAGAAGACCCTCAACCTGCCTGCCATGCAGTACGATGGCAATATCCAGGCTAATGGTTGTCAGTATGCCTCCAATTTCATCCTCCGTGAGAGTGGTGGAACGCTGAAGGGAACAGCAAAGATGGATGTCGGAAGTATGAAGTACGATATGAACCTTCATGCGCAGGCTTTGCCCTTGCAACACTTCCTGCCCGGTCAGAAACTCCATCCCTTTACGGGTACCGTAAATCTTCACGGGCAGGGCACCGACCTGCTCGCAAGGTCCACGGGCCTCCAGGCTGACATTGATGTGCAGCGCTTCAATATTGCCGGCTATAGTCTTGACCGTGTCAAGGCGACGGCTACCGTTAATAAGGGCGTTACCCGTGTCCATATCGTAAGCAACAATCCCTTGTGGCAGGGCATCATCAACCTCGATGGCCTCACCAACGGCAAACGGATGCAGACCACCCTTTCCTGTGATCTTACCCAAGCCGATCTTTATGGTCTCCGTCTTGTCGATGAACCGCTTACGATAGGCATGTGTGCCCATCTTGATGTCGAGACCGATCTCAACAAGTTCTACAAGGTGCAGGGCTTGATAAGCGACATTCTCCTCCGTGACAGCTTACGTCATTACCGACCCGATGACATTGTGCTTGATGCCCTTACCAGCCGCGATACCACTTGTGCCATCATTGACTGTGGCGATTTCCATATGAATCTTCATGCCCATGGCGGCTTTGAGCAACTGATAGGTGCGGGTACGCAGATTGCCGAAGAGGTGATGCGTCAGTATGATGCCCGCACCATTGACCAGGCGGCCCTGCGTGGAAAACTTCCCCTGGCCAGCATTAACCTTTCCAGCGGTAGCGACAACTTCATTGTGAATATGCTCCAGAGATATGGCTGTTCGCTTCATACGCTCAGTCTCCGGATGAACACCTCTCCTATAACCGGCATCAATGGCAATCTGCATATCGGCTCGCTGATGGTTGACAGCATCTTGCTAGATACGGTGAATGTTGCCGTAAAGTCTGATTCCACGCGCATCAGCTATCAGGCGCAGGTGCGTAACAACAAGAAGAATCCACAGTACACCTTCAATGCCCTCTTTGACGGCATCCTCTATGACAAGGGAACCATTCTCGGAACACGTCTCTATGATGATCGCGACCAGTTAGGAGTACGCCTGGGCATACAGGCCTCGATGGAGAACAATGGCTTCATGTTCCGTACCTACGGCCCGGATCCCACGCTGGGTTACAAGGTGTTCAAGGCCAACAACGACAATTTCATCTTCCTGGGACCTGACCGCCGCGTGTCTGCAGATGTAAGACTACTGGCAGCCGATGGTATGGGCGTGCAGATCTATTCCAACGATGCCGACTCCACGGCCTTGCAGGACATTACTTTCAGCTTGAACAAGTTCGATTTGGAGAAGGTGCTCTCTGTCATCCCGTACACCCCGGACTTGTCGGGCATGATGAACGGTGACTTCCACATTATCCAGAAGAAGGGCTCCATGTCCGTATCCTCTAATCTCTCTGTCGATAACATGGCTTATGAGAAGAGTCCTATGGGTGACCTTTCCACGGAATTTGTCTATATGCCTCAGGATGATGGCGGGCATTATGTTGATGGTATTCTCATGCGCAACGACCGTCAGGTGGCTACCATTAGCGGTACCTACCTGCCCGATAATGGCGGACAACTCGATGCCGAACTGGCACTGGAACGTTTCCCGTTGTCGCTGACCAATGGCTTTGTACCACGAGGACTAGTTGGACTAGCGGGCTATGGTGAGGGAACGCTCAGCGTCAAGGGCCGCCTCTCTGCCCCCGTCATCGATGGCGAGGTGTTACTCGATTCCGCCTATATCTACAGCGAACCCTATGGTGTCACCCTCCGCTTCGACGATGACCCTGTTGCCATCAAGCAGAGCCGTCTTCTCTTGGAGAACTTCAATATGTATGCCATCAATGAACAACCGCTTACTACCGCCGGCTATATCGACTTTGCCGATCCGGAACATATAAATATGAATGTACGCATGCGTGCGCAGAACTTCCAAGTTATCAATGCGAAGGAGAACTTCCGCTCAGAAGCATTTGGCAAGGCGTTCGTCAACTTTTTTGGAATGATGAGCGGTGAACTCAGTAATCTCACTATGCGTGGCAAGCTCGATGTGCTTGGGTCCACGGACATGACCTATATCCTTCGCGACTCCCCCTTGACCACCGACAACCATCTCGATGAATTGGTGAAGTTCACGGACTTCAGCGATACCACTTCCGTTGCAACCGTGAAGCGTCCGCAGCTCACGGGCTTCAATATGGACATGACGCTCAGCATTGACGAGAGCGCCCACATTCTTTGTGCTCTGAATGCCGACAAAAGCAACTATGTGGACCTCATCGGCGGGGGAGACCTGCGCATGTTATATAATCCCACTGACCAGCTTCGCCTGACTGGCCGCTATACCCTTTCCAACGGAGAGATGAAATACTCGTTGCCTGTCATCCCGTTGAAGACCTTTACCATACAGAATGGCAGCTACATAGAGTTCACGGGTGACATCATGAACCCACGCCTGAACATCACGGCTACTGAGGAGGCCAAGGCAGCTGTCAGCAGCGATGGCTCCCAGTCGCGCATGGTGGAGTTCGACTGCGGCGTGGTCATCACCAAGACCCTCAAGGACATGGGACTGGAGTTCATCATCGAGGCACCGCATGACATGGAGGTCACCAATCAGCTGAATACCATGAGCAAAGAGGAGCGTGGAAAGATTGCCGTCACCATGCTCACCACGGGCATGTACCTCTCCGACGGTAATACCAACTCCTTCTCCATGAATAATGCGCTCAGCGCCTTCCTCAACAGCCAGATCAATGGCATCGCAGGAAACGCCCTGCGCACCCTCGACCTCTCTTTCGGCATGGACAACGCCACCGATGCCAGCGGAAATATCCATACTGACTATTCCTTCAAGTTTGCGAAACGCTTCTGGGACAATAGGTTACGGGTTATCATTGGCGGAAAACTTTCATCAGGTTCCGATGCTTCATCACAGAACCAGACCTTCTTCGACAATGTTCAGTTTGAGTATCGTTTGAACGAAGGCTCCTCCCAGTTCCTGAAGCTTTTCTACAACCGCGACAGCTACGACTGGCTGGAAGGTGATGTCGGACAATATGGCGCTGGCTTCATCTGGCGACGCAAGCTCAGACACTTCCAGGACCTCTTCCGTTTCAAGGAACAGACGCCCACACCTGCCATCCGGAAATAGTCCTTTTATATCCCTAAGGCATAGAGCTTATACCCTAAAAGGATAGAGTCCATCAAGTAAAATAATTTATTTTACCGACCAAAATAATTTATTTTGGTTACCAATATAATTTATTTTACTTTGCAATATAATTTATTTTACTCTACAATATAAATTATATTACATTATATACTCAATGCTTTCGGATGATAGTACCTAAGCTTTGGGTTGATACATGCATGTTTTAAAGAAAAAGGCTTTTGGTATAAAAATGGCCTCAAATTTGTGGATGTTGAAGATTATTAGTAACTTCGCCGGCAAATTCAGAAAGATGAAAAAAGGTCTTCTTTGGTTATTGGCGGTACTGATGCTGGTGTCCTGCTCTACGACGAGCGGGCTACCGGAAGGTGATCAGCTGTTTGCCGGACTGAAGAAGATCAAATACGAGGATTACGAGAAGAACACCCACTTCGCAGAGACAAAGACAGAGGTGGAGGCTGCGCTGGCAACAGAGCCCAACGGCTCACTCTTCGGCAGCAGCTACTACCGCTCGCCGTTCCCCGTGAGCCTGTGGATATGGAATGGCTTCCAGGGCAGGGAAGGGGTCGTCTCGAAATGGATAGCGAGGAGTTTCGGGCAGCCGCCAGTGCTGATGAGCTGGGTGAATCCGGAACTTCGCGCACAGGTTGCCCAGTCGGTACTGCGCTCCAATGGCTATTTCCGCTCGCAGGTGAAGAGCGAGGTGGTGCCGATGAAGAATCCCAAGGAAGCGAAGATAGCTTATACCGCCTACCTGAATCAGCTGTTTACGCTCGATACGGTAAGCTATGTGAACTTCCCGCCGGCTGCCGACAGCCTGCTCCGTGCCACGATGGACGAGGCGAAAATCCGACAGGGTGATGCCTTTTCCGCAGGGCAGCTCGATGCCGAGCGTACGCGTGTGAGCACTCTTTTCCGTAATAACGGCTATTACTATTACCAGCCTGGCTACACCTCTTATCTTGCCGATACCGTTGCCGTGCCGGGGAAGGTGCGCCTGCGCCTGCAGTTGGCAGACAGTCTGCCCGACAATGTCATGCGCAAGTGGTATGTGGGCAAGATTCGTCTGGAGCTTCGGAAGAATTTCATGGAGCAGCTTCGTGACTCTGTGGACCGCCGTTATTTCTCCATGTTCTATAATGGACGCCGTCCGCCCATCCGCCCGGGCATCGTGTTGCGTAACCTGAAGTTGCGACCGCGCAAGCTCTTCTCCTATGATGACTATGTGGAGTCTGCCAATGCCATCTCCGGTGACGGCCTCTTCAGCATGGTGGACTTCAAGTTCACACCCCGTGCAGCCAATCCTTCATCAGCCAACCCTCAACCTTCCGATACCCTTGACCTCACGCTGTCGTGTGTCTTTGACAAGCCCTACGACTTCTACATAGAGAGCAACGTGACGGGAAAGACCAGCGGATGGCTGGGGCCGGGACTCGTTGTCGGCCTTACCAAGCGCAACGCCTTCCGTGGCGGAGAGAAGTTTGACCTCACGCTGCATGGCTCCTATGAGTGGCAGACGGGCAGCGGGGGCGATGGTGTGAAAACCCGTGTCAACAGCTATGAGTACGGGGTGGATGCTTCATTGGAGATTCCGCGCCTGGTGGTGCCGTTGCTGAAGCGGCGGCGTTTCTTCACTACGCCTACTACCTTGCTGCACGTTTCCTCGGATGTCATCAACCGCGCACGCTACTTCAAGCGTCATGTGGTGAGCGGCGAGCTGAGTTACACTTTCCAGACCACTCCCACTATGATGCATCAGTTCACGCCCCTGAGCCTGCAGTATAACTACATGACCAGTCACACGGCGACCTTTGAACAGCTGATGCAGAACAGTCCTTACTTGCAGGTGTCCATGAAAGACCAGTTCATTCCGAAGATGCGCTATGTGTTGCTCTACAGTTCTCCCAAGGGAACACGCCATCCTCTTTATTGGCAGACTGCCGTCAGCGAGGCTTCCAATCTCCTCTCGCTGGGTTATGTCGTGGCGGGCAAGCATTGGAAGGAAAAGGACAAGTCGATGTTCAAGAACCCGTATGCGCAGTTTGTGAAACTGGAGAGCGAGTTCCGCAAGACTTGGCAGCTCTCAGAGCATGCACAGCTTGTGGCCCATGCTGATGCCGGCGTCATCTACGCCTATGGCAACAGCACCTTTGCTCCTTACACAGAGCAGTTCTATGTGGGTGGTGCGAACAGCATCCGTGCCTTCACCGTGCGTTCCGTTGGCCCCGGTTCCTATGTCTCTACGGCAGACCGCTCGTCCTATCTTGACCAGACGGGCGATGTGAAGTTCTTGCTGAACCTTGAGTACCGTCCGCGTCTGTTTGGCAATCTCCATGGAGCTGTCTTCCTTGATGCAGGCAACGTGTGGGCTTTGCGCGAAGATGCCGACCGCCCTGGAGCGAAGTTTGTGCTGCGCAATGTTCCCAAGGAACTGGCTTTGGGCACGGGTTTCGGCCTCCGCTATGACCTCGATTTCTTTGTCATTCGTCTTGACTGGGGACTCGGCATCCACAACCCTTCTTCTCCGAAGCACGGCTTCTACAACATCAGGAAATTCCATGATGGCCACAGCATTCACCTCGCTGTCGGCTATCCGTTCTGATACCTCTCTTTCATTCCTTATCTTTTATATTCTCAGAGCAGTCCTTTTTTGTGCTTGGAGCAGTCTTTTTATGTTCTTGAAGGACTCCAATGAAAAAGTAAAATAGTCTATATTGCTAACCAAAATAGACTATTTTACTTTCCAAAATAGTCTATTTTATTGTATCATTGCACGCCTTTGGCGAGATAACCTCGTACCTTCGGCATGACAAATCCTTACGAACTACTCCTCTTCAGGTGTGATGAGTTTGTATCCCTTGCCGTGAATATTGATGATCTCAATCTGCGGGTCTTCCTTCAGGTGCTTGCGCAGCTTGGTGATATACACGTCCATGGAACGGGCATTGAAGTAGTTGTCGTCAATCCAGATGGTCTTCAGAGCGAAGTCGCGCTGCAGAATCTCGTTGGCGTGGCTGCAGAGCAGGGCCAGCAGCTCGTTCTCCTTGGTGGTCAGCTTGGTCTGCTTCTCGTTGATACAGAGCAGTTGCTTCTGCGTGTCGAAGGTGAACTTGCCGATGTGATAGAGTGTTGACTCCTTGGTCTTCTTGCCGTGTACGCGGCGCAGGATGGCTTCAATACGGAACACGAGCTCCTCCATGGAGAATGGCTTGGTGATATAGTCGTCGGCACCCAGCTTGAAACCTTCAAGGATATCTTCCTTCAGCGTCTTGGCGGTGAGGAAGATGATGGGCATCTCGGCGTTGGCCTGGCGGATCTCCTGGGCCAGGGTAAAGCCGTCTTTCTTCGGCATCATCACGTCGAGCACACAAATGTCGAACTTGTTTTTTAGGAATGCTTTGTAGCCTTCATCGCCGTCAGCACACAGCTCTGTGGCATAGCCTTTGGCCTGGAGGTATTCGCGAAGCAGCATGCCGAGGTTCTCGTCGTCTTCGCACAACAGGATTTTCAGTTTCTCGTCCATAGTTTTAATGTTTTAGAATTAATTATTATTGATATTTAATACTGGAAGCTTGATGGTGAAGGTGGTTCCCTTGCCGTATTCGCTCTCAACCTTGATCTCGCCCTGATGGAGGTCAACGATTTTCTTGACGTAGGCCAGACCGAGGCCGAAGCCTTTCACGTCGTGGACGTTGCCGGTATGGACACGATAGAATTTGTCGAACACTTTCTTGATGTTCTCCTTCTTGATGCCGATACCCGTATCGCGAATGGAGAGGAAGAGGTGGTCGTTGTCGTTCCACGTTCTCAGGTAGATGTCTATCGGCTGGTCGGGCTTTCGGTATTTCACGGCGTTGTCCAGCAGGTTGTTGATGACATTCTGGAAGTGTACTTCATCGACGTAGATGGCGGAGTCGATGGCTTCTATTTCCGTATAGATCTTGCCGCCGGTATGCTCCACGCGAAGGGTGAAGGAGTGGGCAATGTTCTCCACCATCTCGTTGAGGTCAAGTTCCTTCTTCTTGAAGACAGCTTTCTTCCTGTCGAACATGGACATCTGCAGCACCTTCTCCACAAGGAAGCGCAGACGCTTGGACTCATCGTTAATGATTCCGCCCAAGTGTTTCATCATCTGTTCGCTCTTGGTCACGCTGTCATCGTTGAGCATCTGGGCGGCCAGCGAGATGCTGGCTATCGGAGTTTTCAGCTCGTGGGTCATGTTGTTGATGAAGTCGTTCTTGATCTCTGTATAGCGTTTCTGGCGGAAGACCAGGATGAGCGTGATGATGAACGTGATGAGCAGCACGAGCGTGAAGATGACCGAGGGTATCATGAACCTTACGCTGGAGAAGATGTAGGAGTTCATGTCGGGGAAATGTATCTTCACTATGCCCATCTTCGACTGTGGGTCGTTGCGGAAGAGCACTTGTGAGTAGGTGTACTCCTCGCCGCTTTCAGAGTAGTCGGGACAACGATAGACCTCTCGTCCGTCTTGTGTGCAAACGGTGAAGTGATAGGCTATGTTGATGCCATTGTTCATCAGCTCTGCCTTCAAGTCCTGATCAAGGAGCTTGAAGTTGATGCGCTCCTTCAAAGGCTTCTCGGAAGCTGAGTAGAGAATGGAATAAACCACTTCGTTGAGCAGGGCCTTCTGGTAGATATAGCGGTTCTTGATAATCTCCTGCATCGACTTGTTGGCTTCTGAGATGGCACTCTTGTCGCTCCGGAGAATCATGGCCTTCGGCACCTGGGAGGGCTTGGTTTCTATGGTTTTCAGCTCGAAGGAGGAGTAGATGGTTCCGTCCTTGCCGACAACCGAATACTGATGGCTCGTCTGTATGCTGCCGTCGGGTTGCCCGCTTCTGGTGCCTACGGAGTCGGTCGTGAAGGCGCGACGCTCTGTCTCGTTGACATCTTTCTCCAGATAGCGCAACGTCTCGTTCAGTTCCAGATTGCGACTGGCCTGGTAGAGCGCCCTGTTCACAGACTCGTCGAACTGCTCCTTCTTCATTTCTGCCATCTCCTTGATGTATTGTAGTTGGAGGAAGAGAAGGGTCAGGAAGGAGAGCCCCATGATGGTCGCTATGGTCCAAATAGTTCTTTGCTTCATTGCTGTTGTTGCCTTCTTTGCTATGTTTTGACTCTGCAAAGATAGTTTGTTTCTTAATTGTTTAACACAAGAATGTTAATTATTTCTATGAATATCACATAAATTAACAATAATATATAAATATAATCCATTATAATTAATTAATACGCTATGTTTAGCTTTTTATACTTCATATTGTTGGGTTCTCCGAAAAATATTCGTAACTTTGCACAATTCAAAGCTTACTAAAAATGACAACATTAAGAACATTCTTGATTATGGTGGCAATGGGCTTCGGGATAATGCCTATGGGCGCCGAGGACTATCCGACTATACTCCCCACGGCAACTTTCATCAAAACTGACGGAACAGAGGAAACGATCGTCATGGCTGCTTCTTCAGAAGGGGAAGGTGCATCAGAGAGCGGCAGTTCCTATGAGGGATCTGCTCCACTTGTAGGAAGGTTTATGGCCAATCCTTCTGATGTTGGTATGTGGAATGAATATTACGAATGGCGTTTCTATAGAGAGGGCAGGGAAGATGCTCCCTATCTGATTCGCTATGAACAGGATACGGAGTACACCTTCGTGGAATCCGGTTCGCATCGCATCGTCTGCTATGCCGTGTTTACGCAGGGCAATGACACCGTTGCCTATACAAAAGAATATTGGGACGGTGTGGGTGCGCTGGAGCTTTCCATATCGGAGAGCAAGTTGGAGATGCCCAATGCCTTCTCGCCGAATCATGATGATATTAATGATATCTATAAAGCCAAGAAGGGACACCAGTCTATAGTGGAGTTTCATGCCACCATTTACAATCGCTGGGGACAGAAACTATATGAGTGGAACGATCCTGACGGAGGATGGGACGGCACCTATAAGGGAAAGGATGTGAAGCAGGGTGTTTACTATGTGGCGGTGAGAGCCCGCGGTGCTGACGGCCGTGTGTTTAATATCAAGCGTGATGTGAATCTCTTGAGGGGATACACGGAGACGACCGGTTCGACTGGCTCGAGCACTACGGGAGGAGATGACTGATGCAGCGGGAAGACGACAAAATATCCGTTTATGGCGCGCGAGCGAATAACCTCAAGAATATTGACGTAGATATTCCGCGCCAGTCGCTTACCGTGATTACCGGACTTTCGGGTTCCGGCAAGTCATCGCTGGCCTTTGACACCATCTATGCGGAAGGACAGCGTAGATACATAGAGACCTTTTCGGCCTATGCCCGAAACTTTCTGGGCAACGTGCAAAGACCTGACGTGGACAAGATTACCGGTCTATCGCCCGTCATTAGCATCGAACAGAAAACCACGAACAAGAATCCTCGTTCGACCGTGGGTACAACCACGGAAATATATGATTATCTGCGTTTGCTGTATGCACGCGCAGGAACGGCCTATAGCTATCTCTCCGGTGAGAAGATGGTGAAGTACACTCAGGAGCAGGTGCTCAAGATGATACTGGATGACTATGCCGGCAAACGTATCATCATCCTTGCCCCCTTGGTGCGCCAGCGCAAGGGACACTACAGGGAACTCTTTGAGAGTATGCGTCGCAAGGGATACCTCTATGTGCGTGTGGACGGAGAGGTCACAGAGATTGTCAGCGGCATGAAGGTTGACCGCTATAAAAACCACAATATTGAAGTGGTGATTGACAAGCTATGCGTGCAGGATAAGGATGACGAGCGTCTGAGGAAGAGTGTGGAGGATGCCATGAGGCAGGGTGATGGTGTGCTGATGATTATGGACAAGGACTCCGGACAGGTTCGTAACTTCTCCAGACGACTGATGGATCCCGTCACGGGCATCTCCTATGGAGAACCTGCTCCGAACATGTTTTCCTTCAATTCACCGGAGGGTGCTTGTCCCAAGTGTAGAGGCTTGGGCGTCATCAATGAAATAGACCTGCGGAAAGTGATTCCCGATGACAAGTTGAGCATCTATGAAGGAGCCATCGTGCCGTTAGGGAAATATAAGAACCAGATGATCTTCTGGCAGATAGAGGCTCTGCTCAATAAGTATGAATGTTCGCTGAAGACTCCTGTTGCCAAGATTCCTGCAGAGGCGATGGAGGAGGTGTTGTACGGCTCGTTAGAGAATGTTCGCATCAATAAGGAACTCGTGCATACCAGTTCTGATTATTTCGTTGCCTTCGACGGCGTGATTAAGTACCTGCGCCAGGTGATGGACAACGATGACTCCACAGCCGGACAGAAGTGGGCAGAGCAGTTCCTGGCAGTCTGTGCCTGTCCGGAATGCAATGGACAGCGCCTCAAGCGAGAATCGCTTTCCTATCGCATCTGGGACAAAAACATCAGCGAGGTGGCAAGCCTCGATATCATAGAACTGAATGAATGGTTGGAGCATGTGGAGGAACACATGGACTCCATGCAACGCAAGATTGCAGAAGAAATCGTCAAAGAGATACGAACAAGGGTCGGCTTCCTCTTGGAAGTAGGGCTTGACTACCTATCCTTGAACCGTCAGTCGGCATCGTTGTCAGGCGGTGAAAGTCAACGCATACGCCTTGCCACACAGATTGGCTCACAGCTGGTGAATGTTCTCTACATTCTTGATGAACCGTCCATCGGCCTCCACCAACGTGACAATGAGCGACTGATACAATCGTTGAAACAATTGAGGGACATCGGCAATACGGTCATCGTCGTGGAACACGACAAGGACATGATGCTGGCTGCCGATTATATTGTGGACATCGGACCGAAAGCCGGGAGAAAGGGTGGGGAGGTCGTGTTTCAGGGTACGCCCGAAGAAATGCGCTCCTCATGTGCTGATATGGATACTGGCCGGACAAAGTTGTCCACCACGGCCGATTATCTTTTCGGGAGGAGTAGCATCGAGATTCCTGCTGTGCGTCGGAAGGGGAATGGAAAGAAACTGATTCTCCGTGGTGCCAAGGGAAATAACCTGAAAGATGTTGATGTGGAATTCCCGTTGGGGAAACTGATTGTTGTGACAGGTGTCTCCGGATCGGGAAAGTCAACATTGGTCAATGAGACCCTGCAGCCCATTCTCTCACAGCATTTCTACCGCTCGTTGAAACGTCCGATGGAATATGATGCTCTGGAGGGTATAGAATATATAGATAAGGTGGTGGATGTTGACCAGACCCCGTTGGGAAGAACACCCCGCTCTAATCCGGCTACCTATACCGGTGTGTTCTCTGACATTAGAAACCTCTTTGTCAACTTGCCGGAATCAAAGATTAGAGGCTATAAGCCTGGACGCTTTTCGTTCAATGTGAAGGGCGGCAGATGTGAGGCTTGTGGAGGAAATGGCTATAAGACCATAGAGATGAACTTCCTGCCCGATGTGATGGTGCCCTGCGAGGAGTGTCATGGACGACGCTATAATCGTGAGACGCTGGAAGTGAGATATAAGGGTAAGTCGATTGCCGACGTTCTTGATATGACCATCAATCAGGCCGTGGAGTTCTTTGAGGCTGTGCCCAACATCCTGCAGAAGATAAAGACTATCCAGGATGTGGGACTCGGATATATCAAGGTTGGCCAGCCGTCAACAACGCTCTCTGGAGGGGAAAGCCAGCGTGTAAAACTGGCGACGGAGTTGGCAAAGCGTGATACGGGGAAGACACTCTATATTCTGGATGAGCCTACTACGGGTCTTCACTTCGAGGATATCAGAATCCTGATGAACGTGTTGCAACGGCTGGTGGACAAAGGAAATACCGTCGTTGTCATTGAACATAATCTGGATGTCATCAAATTGGCTGATTATATTATTGATATGGGACCAGAGGGAGGACGTAATGGAGGAACCGTCGTTGTCGCAGGAACTCCAGAGGAGGTGGCCAACTCCGGGAAAGGATATACATCACACTTCTTGAAGAAAGAACTCTTTTAGTTTTATGGTAAAACGAATGCGATAATAGATTCCAATAAAAAACTCCGAGGCAAATGCTTCGGAGTTTTTTTTATTGGGATGAAGTGATTACTTCTGATAGATCTTTGCCTTCGTGCCGTCGTAGCCGACTGCCATGATGTACTTGGCACCGCTTGGCCACTTCACATAGGTGTAGCGAGTGCTTTGGGCACTATCGTTGTAGCCGAAGACGGTATTGGCAACATGGTTGTCATTGGCATCATAGGTCTCATAGCCTACTGCACCTGGCCAAACGTCGTTGTCAACTCGGATGTAGCTGCCAGAAGTAGTGCAGCCAGCATTCAAGGTTCCGGAATTAAGGGCAGTCTTGTTCTTGAAGCGATCCCAGTTGTAAGCTGTAATCCAGTTCAATCCGGCAGGAGCTTCTTCATATCCCTTTCCTTCAATATAGCTCTTCAGGTTGTCAACCATCTCCTGACTGATGACAATCCAGCCGCTAGAATAGTCGCTCTGATAGAAATGGGCGGCTTTCAGAATACCAGCTTTCTCAAAGAACGGCAGGAAATTAATCTTCGTGGAGTCACAGAAGGAGCGCATCCATTTGATCTGCTGCTTTCCGTTGGTGGAGTTTTCATTGCCGCTATATGTACGCAGGCCTTCAAAGAGCTTTGCATAGGCGTCCGGACTTGCGCCAACAGCATCCTTCTCCGTGTAGAGCATCAACTGCCACAGCGGAACGAGCTTGACAAATACATCGTGGTTGTATGCAGTCGTTGTTACGTTTGATCCGGCATTGCCGTCAGCATCGCGGTCGGCAACAGTTTCCTGGTCGAAGGTCTTGCCATAGCTGTCGGGGCCAGCTTGAAGCTGCCAGAGGTTGCCCAGGCGGATACCGTTCTCAAGGTAAGCCTCTATACGCTCGCCACGCGGAGAACCATAGGCCTCATCTTCAAGGCGGTGGTAGCCACCCTCAAACTTGTGCTGTACCCATGCAGAGTGAATATTATTGGTAACCTCAGTCAAACCCGTATAGACAAATCCTTGTGTCTGGTTGTTATGTCCGAATTCGTGGGCTGCTCCCCAGAACTCAAACGGATACTTCGTGGGACCGCCCAGTGCGTTGACGGGTACACAGAAACCGTCGTTGCTGGCGTGATAGAGTCCACCGCTGGAAGCAACAGTAATAACTGTCTGGTGGTTCTTGGGACTGCGGTTGTACTTGAAGAGCCCCATGATCTCACGCTCAGTGCGTATGATGTTGTCATAGGCTGTTGTAAACTCTACACCTCTCGTCGGCGTTCCGGACTTAAGGTTAGCAACGGGGAAGGTGCCGATAACATACTCCGTCTTGAAGTCGAAGCAGTCGCCAGTAGCATTGTTCAATAGCGTCTTCCAGTCGTCGTTGGTCATACCCTTGGTCAGGTCGAAGCAACCGTTCTCCGTGCAGCCCAGGAAGTGAATCTTCACGTTGGGCGCGGTCTGGTAGTTCATCGTGTAGTAGTCAATATAACCATTTCCTTTGTTGGTGACCTTCACGATGTTGAGACCATTGTGGAGAGAATATCTGCTTGTTGCGAATACTTCTGGGCCGAAGTTACGCACCTGCAAGGCAATGGGATCGTCGCCCAGTCCTTCAACCATAATGATTGCAGTTTCGTTGGCTTTGAATGTGATACCGGTCGGGTTCTCATGATTACAATAGGTGTGTGAGTTCTTAAGCTCATTTCTCAAGTCGGCAACAGGGCGGAAAGGCTCATATTCGCCGAGGCGGAACCTAGTACTATAGTTTTCTTCCATGACGGCAGAAACCATCTTCCTCACAATCGGACTGCTGATGGAGGCCAAAGAGGCAGAGGTAATACCTTCCTTGAGCGTTGTGCACAGGTTGTCGGCAAAGTAGTTCTTGATTTCGTTGATCAATGTGCGGTCTTCCTGCCAGAATGACATCTCTGCACAGGCAACGAAGCCGTTGGCTCCACTCTGCACTTTGAAGCGAATAGCCTTGATGTTGTCCATTCCTTCCTCACCCAGCTCAATGCGTGCTACGGCACTGCTTCCGCTCAGGTTGATAGTCTTCAGATCTGCCCAAGTGGATGTGCCTCCCAACTGATATTGAATGGTTACCTGCTGGAAGTTACCGTTGTCGTTTCCATCCTGACGTGGGGTGTAGAGGATGTAGTCAACGTGCTGTGCGCTATTGAATGTATAGGTCAAGTAAACGGGGAACGACGTGGTAGTCCCGCCCCAGGGTGAATGGTAATAGGTAGAAGTGTTGTTGTCAAGTGTCAGGTTGATTCCATATCCGGATTGAGACTGACTAGCGGAACAGGTGATACCTGTAATCTTTGTGTCAACAGCCGTGAAACCGCTCATAGGTCCCTGAATGACAGTCAGCTTCTTTATATATTCCCCGCTTACGAGTTCAAGGGTTCCTGTTCGGGAGTCATTGCTATAGTTGTAATCTCCGGATACTGTCAGACTGCCCGTTTTCTCTCTCTTGACACTGAGCCATTCATCTGCATTTCCGATAGTAAAATCCGTGTTGGAGATGACGGGAACGGTAATGAAGTCATTGTCATAGTCTATGGAGACGGTGTCTTGAACAAATTTGATATATGGATTTGTTCCCAAACCATTGAGTCTCACGGTTTGTGCATTGACGCCTGTGGACAATGCAAGGATTGCTGCCGAAGCTAACACAATATGTTTTAGTTTCATAATCGTATATGTTGTTAAGGAATGACTTGATTATCTGATAATAGCTTTTTTCCCGTTAATGATATAAACACCCTTCTTCAGGTTCTTGCCACTGACACGAACACCTTCGAGAGTGTAGATTTCTTGCTTGGCATTTTTCTCTTCTGTGTTCAGGATGTCAATGCCGACGGTCGGGTCAACCACATTGAAAGGCTTGGACTCATAGATGAGACCTGGGAAATAACGGTCGTTGGTAATCCTTGCAATCACGTTGCTGTAGGGCTTCATGAAAGTGGTGTTGAAGCTGGATGCACTTTGGAACTTGTAGTCTGTTCCTTTTTCCAAAACTGTTTCGCCGCTGATATAATCGATGGTAGGACGAAGGACGTTGCTCCAACCGTCACGGTTGATAATGAGGTTCCAGTCCTGACGCACGTCGATATCAACGTTTTTACTTGTCAGCGTGAAAGGATTCTGGTTGTCCAACTTGTAATAGGAAATCAGAGGCGCGTTGTTGTAAACTCTGGGGAAGTAGAGTGGGAACAGGTTGTTTCCGCTCAAATCCAGATACTTCAGCGTAGCCGGTTCATTCTTTGTCCACATGACAGAGTCCATGTTGTTGTCGTTGGCAACGAGTGAAACCAACTTGGTTGTTGTTCTGACATTGAGTGAGGTAAGGGCATTGTTGCCTACCCAAAGTTCTTCTAGCAAGGTGTTCTTCGAGAGGTCAAGTTCTTCTAACTGGTTGTTGGAAGCAACGAGGGTCTTGAGCATGGCATTATTGGAAAGGTCCAATGTAGCAAGCGAATTGTTCTGGCAGTACAGTTGCTTGAGTTTTGTGGTTTTTGTAGTAGGCAGACTTGTCAGTTCGTTGTTGTCGGCCAGAATACTTTCCATACTCATTGCCAATGTGTAATTGAAGGTCTGCAGCTTGTTGTCCATACAGTTCAGGTTACGGATGGCTGGCATATTACGGAAGGTAATCGTCTCAATCTGGTTGTCCTGACAGTCCAGATCGCTCAGCTTGGTACATGCAGACAGATTAAGTGTCTTCAGCTTGTTGGAAGAACAGTTCAGCTTAACCAATGTCGTGGCAACTCCTGCAAGGTCAATCTCCGTTAGGCCGTTGTCTGCGGCGTAAAGTCTTGTCAAGTTGGAACTTGAAGAAATGGTCAGCGTCTCATGTTTGACTGTTACGTCAAAAGGCTCGCCTGTAGATCCGATGATTTCTTCTTCGCCGTTGCCCCAGGAAAGGGTGAGTGAAATGTCTCCGTTGGTGGCAAAGGTCATTGTCTCACCAACAGCTTTCTCAGTCTTGACAATTACATTGCCGGCATTTCCGCTAAGCGGAGCGCAGATTGCTATCATGAGCAATGCTAATTTGTACAGTTTTTTCATAAAAGCTATAATTGTTTAAGTTGTTTGTTTTTTAATTATTTGTGCAAAAATAAACAAAAGATATGATATTGACAAGCGAATTAACATAAAAAATAGAAAAAACCACTATTTGCATGGTTGCTCATAGTGGTTTTCTCTTGAAAGGTCATTTTGCCGGAATGTTTTTGAGTATTTCCAGCAGATGATCCCATACCATCTGGACGGTGGGTATTAACAGCCGTTCATCGGGTGAGTGGACACCTCTAAGAGTGGGGCCGAAACTTACCATGTCGAGGTTCGGATACTTCTCGGAGAAGAGTCCGCATTCCAGTCCTGCATGGATTCCAAGTACCTTCGGCTCTTTGTTGAACAGTTTTTTGTAAGTATCTACTGTCAACGCAGTTAACTTACTGTTTGCATTCATCTTCCATGCCGGATACCCTTCTCCCTGGACAACCTCTGCGCCAGCCAGTTGGAAGGCGGCCTTGACGGTTGCAGCCTGATTGTCGAGTGCACTCATTACATTGCTTCGCTGAGAGGCTACAATGATAGCTTCATTGTCAAAAGTTTTGATGCTGGCAACATTGTTGGAAGTTTCTACGAGCCATGAGATTTCCTCGTCCTGACACATTGCAAACACTCCATTGTCAACGGCTTGCATAGCTTGGATAAGACGGGTGCTTGTAGGCTGGTCAATCACGTTCTCTGCATCGGCACTCTCCATGCTGAAAAGCATGGACTTCTCTGTTACATGATATTCTTCTTCTATCTCGGCTACAAAAATGTTCCAATCAGCCCTTACTTCTTCTTTCTTTTGGAAAGGGACGGCAAATTTGATGACACCGTCTCTTGGAATGGCGTTGTGGAGCTTGCCGGCATTGAACGATACGAGACGGACGCCATAGCGCTCCTGTGTCTGATAGAGGAAGCGGGCAAGTACCTTCAATGCATTGGCGCGCTTTTTGTTGATATCATCGCCAGAATGTCCGCCTACCAATCCTTTCAGAGACACCTGCATGAAGAACCATTGTGAGGCATCTATCTCTTCGCGCTGGAAGCGGAAGGTGGCAGTTGTGTTTCTTCCGCCGGCACAGCTGACAAAGATCTGCCCTTCATCCTCAGAGTCGAGGTTGATAAGCATGTCGCCAGTCATGAATCCTGCTTTCATGCCTTCTGCACCTGTCAGACCAGTTTCTTCATCGCGTGTGAAGACGCATTCCAACGGACCATGCTGAAGATCATCGGAATCAAGGATGGCTAATTCGATAGCGCATCCAATGCCGTCATCGGCACCCAGCGTAGTTCCCTTTGCACACAGCCATTCACCGTCCACATAGGTCTGTATAGCATCTTTGTCGAAGTCAAAGTCGATGTCAACCAACTTCTCGCACACCATATCCATGTGGCTTTGCAAGATGACAACGGCTCTGCCTTCCATTCCAGGGGTTGCCGGCTTGCGAATCAGGACGTTGCCTGTCTCGTCAACAATGGTTTCCAACTGTCGGCTTTTGCCAAATTCCTTCAGGAACTCAATCATCTTCTCCTCGCGCTTAGAGGGGCGGGGAATCTCGTTGATTTTAGCGAACTGCTCAAATACACGGGCAGGTTTCAATACGTTACTATTCATTTAATTATGTTATTTTATTGTGTACTTTTGAAATAATTAATTACCTTTGCATCCGCAAAATTACAAAAAATGCTTGAAACGATACTATTCAGCGTGTTAATAATTGCTATAGGAATGGCATTCTTTCTTGTAAAGGTGCTCTTTCGGAAAGACGGAAGCTTTTCCTCACAGCATATCCACGACTCGCAGGCCATGAAGGAGCGGGGCATCCATTGCGTGATGGATCAGGATCGCGAAGCACGCATACATGGGGAGAAAATGAATAAATGGTTTCATGCCGACAACAAGTTGGATAATATAAAGTAAAAAGGAAAAATTAGAAATGTAAAAAAATATCAGACAATGAAAAAGAAAAATTTATTTGGCGTTGTGGCTATAGCCATGATTTCTTTAGTGGGTATGACCTCTTGTGACCAATCTGCTCCCAAGGTGGATGAGAAGTCTAAGAAGGCAGATGTGGCTGAGACAAAGGATGTGAAAATCGCCTTTGTGGAAGTTGATAGCATCATGTCTCAGTATAAGTTCTGCAAGGAGTTCTCCTTGGTGCTTCAAAAGAAGGGGCAGAATATTCAGAACACACTTGCCAGCAAACAGCAGCAGTTGGAAGCTGCTGCCGCCAACTTCCAGCAGAAGCTGCAGCAGAATGCTTATACGCGTGAGCAGGCAGAGGCCATCCAGGCAAGTCTGCAGAAGCAGAGCAATGACTTGAACGCTTTGAACCAGCGCTTAAGCAATGAGTTCCAGATGGAAACGGAAAAATACAATGTGGCGCTGCGCGACTCTATCCAGCATTTCCTCGCCAGCTATAACAAAGACAAGAAGTTTGGTCTCATTCTGAGCAAGGCGGGAGACAATATTCTCTATGCTGACAAGGCCTATGATATCACCAACGATGTGATTGCCGGCTTGAACAAGGCATATAAGCCTGCAACTCCTGCTAAGGAAAAAAAGAAAGAGGAGAAAGCAAAGTAATAACGGCATTTTACTGAATAGTCAGGCTTCTGACTAATAAAAAGAAAAGGTATCCTTTCCGATGTGAAAAGGATACCTTTCTTGTTGGTAAAGCATAGCTTTACGCATCACAAAGCTATGCTTTATAGGTCTTGAAGGATTTCTCCAAGTGTCGGATGGATGTGAATCGTCTCGCGCAGCTCTGTGAACGTTGCCTCACGATTCATCAGAGCGGCGACTTCCTGTACCATGTCAGCGGCATGTGCTCCCAATATGTGGCAGCCGATAATCTTGTCGTTTTCATCGGTAAAGAGTTTGACGAGTCCTTTTGTTGCTTCCATCGTGAGTGCTTTTCCGTTGGCTCGATAGTAGCCTTTATGGACGTTGAAAGTCTTCTCTTCAGCCTTTAACTGTTCTTCTGTCGGTCCAACACACGCAGCTTCTGGATTGGTGAATACAGCTGCCGGCATGATGTCGAAGCGTATGCTGTCCTGCTTGCCAAGGATATGGTTGACTGCCCGATATCCTTGGAAGGTGGCGGCGTGAGCCAACATCTGTCTTCCGTTGACGTCGCCGATGGCATAGATGGAGGGAGGGAGGGAGGAGGATGAAGAATGAAGGTCGAGGGAGACTTCAAAGGTGTCAGGATTAACTGCGATTCCTTGTTTGGTACAAGTGATGCCAGTAGCTTCCAGATGGAGGTCTTCCACATTTGCGGCGCGTCCTGTTGCCACAAGAACGGTATCTGCATCTATGCTTTCTTCCTTACCTTTACGTTCGAAGAATACACTATCCTTTGTAATAGCTTTAACACTTGCCTGCAGATAGAACTTCACTCCTTGCTTCTCCAGTTGCTTTCGGAGGCGTTTTGCTATGTCGCCATCCATCGTGGGCAGGCATTCTTTCAGGAATTCTACTACAGATACTTCGCAGCCAAAGCTGGCAAAGATACTGGCAAACTCCATGCCGATGACTCCTGCACCAATGATGCAAAGACGCTTGGGAAGGTGCTCTATGTTCAGCAATTCTGTGGATGTCATCACATGCGGAAGCTCAATTCCTTCTATCGGGAGAATCTTGGAACGGGAACCTGTTGCAATGATGATGTTCTTGGCTGTATAGTCTTCGCCGTTCACGCTGATGGTATGCGTGTCTTTGAACGTTGCCTTACCATAAATCATTGTGATGCCAGGTGAGTGCATGAGCGTATCGACACCGTTTCTGAGCTGTTCCACAATGGTGTTCTTGCGTTCTACAACTTCTCTGAAGTCTTTCTTAACACCCAGCGAGGCGAGTTCTGCGTCATGGCATAAAGCTTTGGTGGGAATACATCCGCAGTTGAGACAGGTACCTCCCGCCTTGTCGGCCTCTATGACAAGTACTTGCATGCCCTGGCGAGCAGCATATTCAGCGGCCCTGTAACCTCCAGGACCGCTGCCTATGATGATGAGTTCATAGTCCATAGTTCACGATTCATTGTTGTGGGTTGGTCATTGCTCGCCAAGTGAGAATGGGTTGCTTGGCAGCTAAGACATCATCTACACGTCGGATGGGCGTGTTGTTTGGAGCTGATTTTACCACATCTGGCTTTTCCGCAGCTTCCTTCGCAATCTCACGCATCACGTTAATAAAGCTGTCAATCGTCTCCTTTGACTCGTTTTCCGTCGGCTCAATCATCATTGCCTCATGGAAGAGCAGGGGGAAGTAGATGGTAGGAGCGTGGTAACCATAGTCAAGGAGGCGCTTGGCGATGTCCATTGTGGTAACGCCTGTAGATTTGTCTTTCAGCCCGTCGAACACAAATTCATGCTTGCATACACCTTCTATCGGTAGTTCATAGACATCTTTCAATGATTCCTTGATGTAGTTGGCATTGAGTGTTGCCAATGGTCCTACCATTTTGATGTTCTCCTTGCCGAGAGAAAGTAAATAGGTATAGGCGCGTAGGATGACGCCGAAGTTTCCGAAGAAACATCCTACGCTTCCAAGTGAAGTGTCGTTTTGTGTTTCCACACGAAGAACTCCTTCCTTCTCGTCAACAACAACGCGTGGAGTGGGGAGGAATTGCTCCAATCCCGCCCGTACGCCAACGGGGCCGCTTCCAGGTCCTCCACCGCCATGAGGAGTTGAGAACGTCTTGTGAAGGTTGATGTGCATGACATCGAATCCCATATCTCCAGGTCGGCATACACCCAGCATCGGGTTGAGGTTTGCACCATCGTAGTACATGAGTCCGCCGCACTCATGTACGAGTTTGGCTATCTCAGGGATATTGCGTTCAAAGAGTCCGAGTGTGTTCGGATTGGTCATCATCATGCCAGCTATTTCCTCTTTGTGCTCCTGAAGCAGGTTGCGCAGGTCTTCCACGTTCACGGTACCATCCTCAAGGCTTCTCACTTCTATGATGTCAAGTCCGCAGACAGCCGCCGAGGCAGGATTGGTTCCATGGGCTGAATCGGGAATGATGACTTTGGTACGCTTGCCATCGCCCCGACTTTCGTGATAGGAACGTATGACCATGAGCCCTGTAAGTTCGCCGTGCGCTCCTGCGCACGGGTTGAGCGTAAACTCGCTGAGACCGGTAAGTTCTGAGAGCGTCTGCTGAACATAATAGTAAACAGCTAATGCACCATTGCAGGTGTCTGCCGGCTGCATGGGATGCAGATGTGCAAACTCTGGCATTGCTGCAATCTCCTCGTTGATGATGGGATTGTATTTCATGGTACATGAACCTAACGGATAGAAACCATTGTTCACGCCAAAGTTGTTCTGGCTGTGATTGGTATAGTGGCGGACAACAGTCAACTCATCACATTCTGGGAGCGCAGCCTCAACTTCTCTGCGGAGCATTGCTGGCAGTTCCGTTGTCTTATGCCCCTCGAACTGATTCTTTGGTAGGGAGTAGCCGCTTCTTCCTGGGTGTGACAACTCAAAAATCAGGTTTCCGTAAAGTTTGTTGTTCATAGCTCGGCTCCTCCTTTCATTATTTCTGTCAGATCGTCAATCTCTTCTTTTGAACGCTGTTCCGTAACAGCCAGCATCAGGGTGTGCTCGCCAACTTTTACACCAGCCATATAGCCAGAATCCGTACAATATTCCATCAGCTTGTCGAGGTCTCCATCGTAGTCAATGCAGAACTCGTTGAAGAACGGTTGGTTGTAGGTCAGGCGAAAATGACCTGTTGCTACAAGTTGGTCACAAAGATAGTGGGCTCCGGCATAGGAAAGCTCTGCGGCTTCCTTTAATCCCTGCTTGCCCATAAGCGATAGGTAGATAGTGACGAAAAGAGCCATGAGGCTCTGATTGGAACAGATGTTTGACGTTGCTTTCTGTCTGCGTATGTGTTGTTCTCTTGCCTGCAGAGTGAGCACAAATGCACGTCTGCCGTCTTGGTCAACAGTCTTTCCAACGATACGCCCAGGCATTTTGCGCATAAGTTTCTCCGTACAGCACATGTAACCCACACCAGGACCTCCGAAGGTCATCGGAATGCCCAGGCTTTGCCCGTCGCCAACGGCAATGTCAGCTCCCCATTCGCGAGGTGTCTTTAAAATAGCGAGGTCGGCTGGGTTGCTGTTGATGATGAAAAGAGCCTTATGTTCATGGATGCAGTCTGCCATCCCGCTGAAGTCTTCAATAATACCAAAATAGTTGGGAGCCTGTACGACGACACCTGCTACTCCACCTTCTTCAAGCAGGCGTTTCATCTCGTCTTTGTCGGTGGTACCATTCGTGGCTTTAATGCCAACAATCTCTATGCCTTGGAACTTGGCATAGGTGTCAACGACACGCCGAATCTTCGGGTCAAGGGTCTCGCTCACAAGGACTTTCGTACATTTCTTCCCTGCCGCAAAGGCCATCATGACAGCCTCGGCGGTGGCTGTTGCTCCGTCATACATCGATGCATTGGAGATATCCATGCCTGTGAGTTCTGTCATCATTGACTGAAACTCAAAGATATAATGTAAGGTTCCTTGTGAAATCTCTGCCTGATAGGGTGTATAGGAGGTCAGAAATTCTGAGCGCTGTATGATGCTTGGTATAACGGCAGGTGTATAATGGTCGTAAGTGCCGGCACCTGCGAAGCATACCAAAGGCATGTTCATTGAACCAAGATTACTCAGAAGTGTTCGGATCTCGGTTTCACTTTGAGCCTCGGGAATGTCGTAGTCGCCTTTAAAACGGATGCTTTCAGGGATGTCGGCATAGAGATCGTCAAGTTTCTCTACACCAATCTTTTGAAGCATCTCCCTGATTTCCTGTTCTGTTTGCGGGAAATACTTGAATTGCATAGGATTCATGCGTGTATGGGTTGTTTATTGGTTGCAGAACTCTTCGTAAGCTTTGGCATCCATGAGGTTGTCGAGCTCAGACTTATCGGAGAGCTCCACCTTGATAATCCAGTTTGCGAATGCGTCTTTGTTGAGAAGTTCAGGCTCGTCTTCAAGTGCTTCATTCACCTCCACAACAGTTCCACTTACGGGAGCATTGAGGTCGCTGGCAGCCTTGACGCTCTCCACGGCACCGAATTCTTCTCCTGCTTCCACCTCGTCGTCAACTTCTGGCATATCAACATAAACAACGTTACCTAATGCATGTTGCGCGTAATCGGTGATGCCTATGAAACCGAAATTGCCCTCAATGCGTACATACTCGTGTGACTCGCTGTAATAGAGTCCTTCTTCAAATTTTGCCATAATAGTTATTTGTTTTTAGTTATTAATTATTCTTTTTATTGTCTTTTATTATCCTCTTCAACCTGTATCTTCTTACATTCTACTTCTTATAGTGTTTGTCATAAAATTTTTTCTTGACAACGACACCAGGGAAGGTCTTCTTGCGGATCTGTACTTCAACCTCTGTTCCCAGTTTGGAGTAGGCGGTCTCAATGAGTGCCATGCAGACGCTTTTGTCAACGGAAAGACAATGATAGCCAGTTGTAACTTCACCAATGGGTCGCCCGTCTTTCACTACAGGATAGCCGTGACGAGGAATAGCCTTGTCTTGTAACTCAATTCCAACAAGTTTCTTGCTTACACCTTCTTCTTTCTGCCTGACAAGTGCTTCCTTGCCAATGAATTCAGGCTTGTCGAGTTTGCAGAACATGGAGAGGCCTGCCATCACGGGAGAAATCTCCGCAGATAGCTCGTCGCCATAGAGTGGTAGCCCAACCTCAAAGCGGAGCGTGTCCCTACAGCCAAGTCCACATGGCTTACAGCGTCCGCTGGCCATGAGTTTATCCCAGTTTTCCCTGATGAAGTCGTGGGTGCCATAAATCTCAAACCCGTCCTCACCTGTATAACCCGTACGGCTGATGATGATGGCCTCGCCGTTGTCAGCCGTGAGTGTTTTGGCTGTGTAGAACTTCAGTTCTTTGCATTCCAATCCCAGAACCTCTTCAACAACGGACTCCGCTTCTGGACCTTGTACGGCAAGTTGTCCGTAGTAGTCAGACTGATGGTCGAGACTGATGTCGAAACCTGTGGCGTGCTCTCTCATCCAGGCTACGTCCTTGTCGATGTTGGCGGCATTGATGACCAGGAAGAAGTCATCCTGTCCCATCTTATATACCAGCAAATCGTCAACGGTACCGCCATCGGGGTAGAGCATCATTCCGTAATATATCTGTCCGATAGGCGCATTGGTAATATCGTTTGTGAAGATGTGGTTAACATATTTCTCAGCATCATTACCTGTTATGCGTACTTCGCCCATATGACTGACATCAAACACTCCGCACGCTGTGCGTACTGCTGTGTGTTCATCAATGATGGATGAATATTGTATAGGCATGATGAAGCCTCCAAAAGGCGACATCAGTGCATTCTGTTGGATATGACGCTCATAGAGGCATGTCCGCTTGTTCTGTCCTGTATTTTCCTGTATCTGTCCCATCGTGTTAGGTTTTTAAAATATATTCTTTTCTAATTCTGTTATTGCTGTCACATCCGCTTCTGTCAGCTTCTGCTCGCTACGACAGAGGGTTTTCCGGATAAAGTCTTTTACCTCGTCGAGGCTGAGCGTCGTATAATCTTTCAGTAACGTGATACGCTGTCGTACGCTTTGGATTCCTTTCTTCTGAAGTTTTTCAGGTCCAGGCGTGATGGCATTAAGCATGTGTTCCATGTTGGTATCATAAAGTAACGTGGAGTGTACGATGCTGCCCTGAGGAAGTTTCCTACAGGCCGTGCCGCATAGCTTCCTGCCACCAACCATTATGTCGTTACGCATAGTGCTGACTGCCTCTACGCCCATTTTGAACAATACCAGCAGCACCATATTCACAAACGTGTTGAATGCCAAGTCCACATGTTGTTCTCTTGTCACATACGAGAGCATCAGGTTGTCTCTGTCGGCATATACACATCCGCCTCCGCTTTTTCTCTGGAAGATTTCTATGCCGTGTTGCTGGCAATAGTTTAGGTTAATCTCATTTTCAACAAGTTGGTTACGTCCATAAATGACAGAGGGTTCTACCTGCCACATAAAGAAGCAGTCTTCATCGTTCCTGAGCATCTTGGCCACATATTCTTCCATAGCGAGATAGAAGCTCAGTCGTCTTGTCCTGTCATTAGGAAGTGCTATATACTTCATTTCTGATTTCAAAAGTCCGGCTGCATTGCTGCGACCGGACTTTTGTGTAAATAATGAAATCGGTTTATTCCTCTTCTTTTGCTTCTGCCTCATGAGCGGCGATGAGCTGCTGCTGTATGTCGGCAGGCACGAGCTCATAGCTTGCGAACTTAGTGCTGAATGATGCACGTCCGCCCGTGAGTGAACTCAGCGCGATGGAGTAGTTGGAGAGTTCCTTCAGAGGAATCTTGGCGGAGAGTTTCTGATAACCAGCTTCGCTGTCCATACCCATGATGAGGGCGCGACGACCTTGCAAGTCACTCATCACGTCACCCATGTAGTCACTGGGAACGTAAACCTCAAGGTCGTAGATGGGCTCCAGAATCTTCGGTCCAGCCTCACGGAATGCGGCAGCAAAGGCTTGGCGTGCGGCAAGCATGAAGGAAAGCTCATTGGAGTCAACAGGGTGCATCTTACCATCATAGACGATAACTCGTACGTCACGGGCGTAGGACCCTGTGAGTGGTCCGCGTTCCATGCGCTCCATAATACCCTTCAGGATTGCGGGCATGAAACGTGTGTCGATGGCACCACCGACTACGGAGTTGATGAAGACGAGCTTACCGCCCCATTCGAGGTCAATCTCTTCCTTACCCTTGAGGTTCATCTTGAACTCCTGACCGTTTATCTTGAACGATGTAGGATCAGGCATGCCCTCAGCATAAGGCTCAATGATAAGGTGAACTTCACCAAACTGGCCGGCACCGCCTGATTGCTTCTTGTGGCGATAGTCGGCGCGAGCCATCTTTGTGATGGTTTCACGATAAGGAATCTTCGGCTCTTCGAATTCGACCTGAATCTTCTCGTTGTTCTCCAGACGCCACTTCAGCGTGCGCAGATGGAACTCACCCTGACCGTGGATAATCGTCTGACGGAGCTCCTTTGACTGCTCAACGACCCATGTGGGATCTTCCTGACGCATGCGCAGGACAGCTGCCATAAGCTTCTCCATCTCTGAAGAGTTGACGGGCTTAATGGCGCGGGAGTACTTGGAGTTGGGATATTTGATGAAGTCGAAGCGGTTCTCCACATCCTTTGCGTTGAGCGTGTTACCTGTCTTTACGTCTTTCAGCTTCACGGTGCAGCCGATATCGCCGGCCTTGAGTTCATCTACGGCAATACGGTTAGCACCTGCACAGGCGTAGATGGTACCGATGCGCTCCTTGGAACCTCTGTCTGCATTGGTAAGGTCATCGCCGGGCTTGATGCTTCCGCTCATCACCTTGAAGTAGGATACCTCACCGATATGGGGCTCCATGCCTGTCTTGAAGAAGTAGATGGAAGCAGGAGCGGAAGAGTCGGGGGTAATCTCTTCTCCGCGTGTATTATGAATCTTTGGCATGTCGCTCACGAAGGGCACAACATTACCCAGGAACTCCATCAGGCGGCGTACACCCATGTCCTTGCCGGCACATACGCAGAATACGGGGAAGATAGAACGTGTGACGAGACCCTTGCGGATGCCTTCACGCATCTCGTCTTCTGTAAGTGACTCTGACTCGAAGAATTTCTCCATGAGGGAATCATCGTTGGCAGCGGCAGCCTCTACGAGTGCAGCATGCAACTCCTTCGCCTTGTCCATCTCCTCAGCGGGAATTTCCTCGATGATGGGGGCACCGCCTTCAGGTTTCCAGGAATATTTCTTCATGAGCAGCACGTCGATGACGGCATTGAAGTCTGCTCCTGTAGCAATGGGGTACTGTACGGGTACGCACTTGGAACCGTAGATCTCCTGCATGTTGGAGAGGATGACGTCGAAGTCGCAGTTGTCACGATCGAGCTGGTTCACAAGGAAGATGACGGGCTTCTGCAGCTTCTCCGTATAGCGGAAGGCGTTCTGAGTCCCCACTTCCGGACCGTATTGACCGTTGATCAGAATCACGGCCTGGTCCGTAACGTTCAGGGCCGTGATGGCACCACCTACGAAGTCGTCGCTTCCCGGACAGTCAATGATGTTAAGCTTCTTGTTGTTCCACTCCACATGGAAGACCGTCGGGAAGACGGAGTATCCGTATTCCTGCTCTACAGGGAAGTAGTCGCTTACGGTGTTTTTCTGCTCTATGCTACCACGACGCTTGATGATGCCTGCTTCGAATAACATACTTTCGGCAAGAGTGGTCTTGCCGCTACCCGCACTGCCAATCAAGGCAATGTTCTTGATCTCGTTTGTCTGATAAACTTTCATGTTAAAGATTTTTGTTGTTAGTAATTTTGCCGACTAAATTACTCATTTTCGCATAAACTGCCAAAAGATTTACCGAAAAAATATATAACTTTTATAACTTATTAGTACTTTTGTCGCCAAATAACGTTTTTTCCCCTATGGCCGGACTCTATATTCATATTCCTTTTTGTAAAAGTCGTTGCGTCTATTGCGGCTTCTATTCAACGACGCTCCTCCACCTCCGCGAGCGTTATGTGAACGCGTTGTGCAGGGAAATGGAAATGAGACCTTGTAATGTGGATACGGTGTATCTGGGTGGGGGCACGCCCTCGTTGCTGACAGCCCGGCAATTGGAACGGCTGTTTATATATATTAATAAGGTGTATGGTCCCCCCCACCCTTCCCAGGGAGGGGCCGGGGGTGGGTCTGAGGTCACCATCGAATGCAATCCTGATGATGTGACGCAGGAGTTTGCCCGGACGCTTCAGGCCCTGCCTGTCAATAGGGTCTCGCTCGGAGCGCAGACCTTTTCTGATGAAAGACTGCGCTATCTCCGCCGTCGCCATACGGCTGACCAGGTAGAGAGGGCTGTCAGGAACCTGCGTTCAGCTGGCATTGGGAACATCAGTATTGATCTTATGTTCGGCTTTCCTGGTGAGACGTTAGAAGACTGGAGGAGTGATGTTAAACGTGCCTTGAGTCTTGATGTGGAACATATTTCTGCCTATAGCCTGATGATAGAAGAAGGAACGGAACTTTACGAGAAAATGAATGCCGGACTATTGGGGAGTGAGGATGACGAACTGAGCAGGGAAATGTATGAGTCGCTGATGGACCAGCTGTCGCTCGCTGGCTATGAGCACTACGAAATCAGCAACTGGGCACGGCCAGGCTTCCGCTCTCGCCACAATAGCTCCTATTGGCAGGATATTCCTTATGTCGGTCTGGGGGCAGCAGCTCATTCCTATGACCTCAGGACGCGCTCCTGGAATGCGGGCGACGTCCTCGACTATATTCGGAAAATTGAACAGGGAGTGCTCCCCAGCGAGAAAGAGACGCTCGACGATGCTACCCGATACAACGACCTCGTTACTACGGCACTCCGAACGCGCGAAGGAATCCGTTTAGAACGCCTGCATGAGCCTTTCTGCAGCTATCTGCTCAAGAACGCCCGCCGATCCCTCTCACGGCGGCTCCTGATTTTGGAAGACAACCGTATCCATCTCTCCCGTGAGGGCTTGTTCGTGAGCGATGATGTGATGAGTGATCTCATCTTCATCAAAAAAGGATAGCTTTTTCTATTATAAAGCATAGCTTTATCAGTCGTAAAGGATAGCTTTGTCAGGTAAAAAGATCTTCTTGTTGGGAAGCCAGCTAAACAGAAAAAAGATAGAAAGAAAAATCTTATTTCCCTTCCGAATCTCTCACGTTTTTATTATCTTTGCACCCCAAACGCTTAAAAACTATGCCACAGAACAACGATACTTCAAAATCGCGCAAGCGTACTACTCCGATTGACCCGACCTATGGCCATCTGCAACCACAGGCCACCGATATTGAGCGTGTGGTGCTGGGAGCGCTGATGGTTGATAAGGACGCCTTCTCAATTGTCTCGGAACTGCTACGTCCTGAGACTTTCTATGAACCACGCCATCAGAAGATATACCACGCTGTGCAGACCTTGAGCATGCAGGAGAATCCGGTGGATATCATGACCGTGATAGAGCAGTTGAAGCGAGACGGAACCTTGGAGGACGTTGGCGGTGCGCCCTATGTAGTGGAGCTCAGTGCTCATGTGGCCTCTTCCGCCAATATTGAGTATCATGCCCAGATTCTGGCCCAGAAGCATCTCGCACGCCAACTAATTTCTTTCACTGGTCGCATTCAGGAGAAGGCCTTCGATGAGACCGTCGATGTGGAGGAACTGATGCAGGAAGCAGAAGGAAATCTCTTTGAGATCTCACAGAAAAACATGCGTCAGGACTATACTCAAATAGACCCTGTGATAGATGAAGCCGTGAAGATTCTTCAGAATGCCTATGCCAACAAGGGCGGTATGACGGGTATTCCGACAGGTTTCTCCCATCTTGATGAGATGACTTCCGGCTGGCAGGCGAGTGACCTGGTGATCATTGCCGGTCGTCCGGCGATGGGTAAGACCTCTTTTGCGCTGAGTTTGGCTAAGAATATTGCTGTTGACTATAGAGTTCCCATCGCTTTCTTCTCGCTGGAAATGAACAACGTGCAACTGGTAAACCGACTGATCTCCAATACCTGCGAGATTGCTGGCAACAAGATTCTGAATGGTCAGCTATCAGAAGCCGAGTGGGCACGTCTCGACAAAAACCTCCGCAAGCTTCAGGGAGCACCCATCTATATTGACGATACTCCCAATATGTCCATCTTTGAACTGCGCACAAAGGCGCGGCGAATGGTCAGGGAGAAGGGCGTGAAGATTATCATGATTGACTATCTTCAGCTGATGAACGCCAGCGGTATGCGCTTTGGTAACCGTCAGGAAGAAGTCTCTACCATTTCCCGTTCGCTGAAAGGCTTGGCCAAGGAATTGAATATTCCTGTTCTGGCGCTTTCGCAGGTAAGCCGTAACTTGGAAGGACGCGAGGGTCTTGAGGGTAAGCGTCCGCAGTTGAGCGACCTTCGAGAGTCGGGAGCTATCGAACAGGATGCCGATATGGTTATCTTCGTGCACCGACCTGAATACTATCGTATCTTCCAGGATGAGAAAGGCAACGACCTTCGAGGCAAGGCACAAATCATCATCGCAAAGCATCGTAAGGGAGCTACGGGCGATGTGACGTTAAGTTTCCTCGGAGAATATACCCGCTTTCAGGACCCAGATGTTCAGACGGCTCTTCCTACCGCAGGCGGCGAGATTATCGGCAGCCGCATGAATGGTGAAGAAGATCCCTTTGCAGGAGCAAGTCCCCAAGCTGACTTTTGATGAGTAACGAAAAAATGATTATCTTTGCAGACAATGCCTAAGATTATGAGTGAAAGATTGTACATATTCGACACAACTCTGCGTGATGGTGAGCAGGTTCCTGGTTGCCAACTAAATACGATAGAGAAGATTCAGGTAGCGCGTCAGCTGGAACAGCTTGGCGTTGACGTGATTGAGGCAGGATTCCCTATTTCCAGTCCTGGTGACTTTAATTCCGTGATTGAGATTTCTAAGGCTGTCACCTGGCCAACCATTTGTGCGCTGACGCGTGCTGTTGAGAGGGACATCGACGTGGCGGTAGAATCCTTGCAATACGCTAAGCATAAGCGCATACACACGGGTATTGGTACCAGCGACTCTCATATCAAGTTCAAGTTCAATTCCAACAGAGAGGAAATTATTGAGCGTGCCGTTGCAGCTGTGAAATATGCTAAACGCTATGTGGAAGACGTGGAGTTCTATGCTGAAGATGCCGGCCGTACGGACAACGAGTATCTGGCACGTGTCGTAGAGGCTGTTGTCAAGGCAGGAGCAACGGTTGTGAATATCCCTGATACCACAGGCTATTGTCTTCCCCACGAGTACGGAGAGAAGATTAAGTATCTGATGGAACATGTAGATGGTATCCATAAGGCCGTGATTTCCACCCATTGCCACGATGACCTTGGTATGGCTACAGCTAATACTTTCAGCGGTGTTATCAATGGAGCTCGTCAGGTGGAGGTGACCATTAACGGTATTGGTGAGCGTGCGGGTAATACTTCGTTGGAAGAGATAGCCATGATACTGCGATGCCACCGTCATCTGGGCATTGATACGAATATTAACACCACCAAGATTTATCCTACCAGTCGCATGGTATCGAGCCTCATGAATATGCCCGTGCAGCCTAACAAGGCCATCGTCGGACGCAATGCATTTTCTCACTCTAGCGGCATCCATCAGGACGGTGTGCTGAAGAATGTACAGACCTATGAGATTATCGACCCGAAGGACATCGGCCTTGATGATAACTCCATTGTCCTCACCGCCCGTAGCGGCCGCGCAGCCTTGAAGTTCCGCCTGCATGTCAACGGCATTGACATTGACGACGAACAGAAACTTGACAGTATCTATCAGAAATTCCTTAAGCTGGCCGATCAGAAGAAGGAAGTCAATGATGCTGATGTGTTGATGCTTGCAGGTGCCGACATTGCCGAGACACGAGCCGTGAAACTCGACTATTTGCAGGTTACCACAGGTATGGGTGTGAAGAGTGTGGCTAGCATAGGTTTGGACATCAGCGGCCAGAAGTTTGAGGCTGCTTCTACAGGTAACGGACCTGTAGATGCTGCTATCAAAGCCTTGAAGAAGATTATCATGAAGCAAATGACTCTAAAGGAGTTCACTATACAAGCTATTTCCAAAGGTTCTGATGACGTGGGTAAGGTTCATATGCAGGTTGAGTATGATGGACATCTCTACTACGGCTTTGGTGCTAACACGGATATAGTTACTGCTTCAGTCGAGGCATACATTGATTGTATCAACAAGTTCAAGAAATAATAAATGAACACACTCTTTGATAAAATATGGGATCGTCATGTCGTGCAGCTTATTGAAGACGGGCCTGCCCAACTTTATATTGATCGCCTCTATTGCCATGAAGTGACTTCACCTCAGGCGTTTGCTGGTATGCGTGAACGCGGGTTGAAGTGCTTCCGGCCTGAGCAGATATTCTGTATGCCCGATCACAACACGCCTACTCATGATCAAGACAAACCGATAGCAGATCCTATTTCAAGGAATCAGGTTGATACGCTGGCTAAGAACTGTCAAGACTTCGGGCTCACCCACTTTGCGATGAATACACCAGACAATGGCATCATTCATGTTGTTGGACCTGAGAAAGGACTCACGTTGCCTGGCATGACTATCGTATGTGGCGATTCCCACACCTCCACCCACGGAGCTGTAGGTGCCGTGGCATTTGGCATTGGTACCAGCGAAGTGGAGATGGTGATGGCATCGCAATGTGTTCTCCAGCAGAAGCCCAGGTCCATGCGTATCTCTATCAATGGACAGCTTGGCAAGGGCGTTACCGCTAAGGATGTGGCACTCTATCTGATGTCAAAGCTGACGACATCGGGTGCTACGGGCTATTTTGTGGAATATACAGGTCAAGCCATTCGTGAAATGTCGATGGAAGGAAGACTCACGCTCTGTAACCTCTCTATTGAGATGGGGGCGCGTGGTGGCTTTGTTGCACCAGACGAGACAACTTTCGCATATCTGAAAGGTCGTGAATATGCTCCAAAGGGAGAAGCCTGGAAAAAAGCTGTTGAAGAATGGCGTCAGCTGAAGAGCGATGACGATGCTGTTTTTGACAAAGAGCTCACGTTTGATGCTGCTGACATAGAACCTCGCATTACCTACGGAACTAATCCCGGCATGGGCATTGGTGTAACGGAGAATATTCCTGCTGCCAGAGATGCCGGAGACGAAAAGGCTCTCAACTATATGGGATTCAAAGCTGGCGAGAAGATGTTGGGCAAGAAGATTGACTATGTCTTCCTGGGTGCTTGCACTAATGGACGCATTGAGGACTTCCGTGCTTTTGCATCGGTTGTGAAAGGACGCAGTCTTTCGCCTTCTGTTATAGCGTGGCTGGTGCCGGGCTCTTGGACTGTCGGCCGACAGATTGAAGAGGAGGGTATTGGAGACATCTTGCGCGAGGCTGGTTTTGAGATACGTCAGCCGGGATGCTCCGCATGTTTAGCTATGAACGATGATAAGATTCCTGCTGGCAAGTATTGTGTTTCCACCAGCAATAGAAACTTTGAAGGACGACAGGGGCCTGGCTCCAGAACTCTCCTTTGTTCACCTCTGGTAGCCGCTGCCGCCGCCGTTACAGGAGTAATCACCGATCCAAGAGAATTACTATGAAGCAGAAGTTTGATATCATCACATCGACTTGCATTCCCTTACCATTGGAGAATGTAGATACCGATCAGATTATACCCGCCCGTTTCCTGAAGGCGACGGATAAGGCAGGTATGGGTGAGAACCTTTTCCGAGACTGGCGTTTTAACGCTGACGGAACTCCAAAGAAGGACTTTGTTTTGAACGATCCATCCTATTCAGGTATAATCCTCGTGGCTGGGAAGAATTTCGGAAGCGGTTCCAGCCGTGAACATGCTGCTTGGGCTATTGCTGACTATGGTTTTAGGGTGGTTATCAGTTCGTTCTTTGCAGATATCCATAAGAACAATGAACTGAACAATTTTGTCTTACCCGTCGTGGTTAGTGAGCCTTTCCTACAGGAACTATTCAAGAGTATCGAAAAGGACCATCAGACAGAAGTGGAGGTAAATCTACCTGCGCAAACCGTTACTAACAAGGCTACAGGTAGAAGTGAACATTTTGAAATCAACGGTTACAAGAAACATTGTTTGATGAACGGGCTTGATGATATTGACTATCTCGTTCAGAATAAGAATAAGACTATTGCATGGGAACAGCAGAACAGATAGCAGGTAAGCGAATCCAGCATCCGTTTATCGAGATTATGGATTGTACGCTTCGCGACGGAGAACAGACCAGTGGAGTGTCTTTTCTTCCGCATGAAAAGTTGATGATTGCCCGTATGTTGCTCAGCGAGGTGAATATTGATCGCGTTGAGGTAGCTTCGGCAGGTGTGTCAGAAGGGGAAAAAGATGCTGTCAGTATGATTTGCCGCTATGCGGAGTCTATCGGCAAGCTATCAAGAGTGGAAGTGTTAGGCTTTGTTGATGGTAATAGGTCTGTCGACTGGATTAAGGCATGCGGTTGCAGAGTTATCAACCTTTTGGTAAAGGGGTCACTGAAGCATTGCATTTACCAACTTGGTAAAACTCCCGAACAGCATCTTCAGGATGTACGACAGACAATTACCTACGCTATGGAACAGGGCTTGATAGTCAACATCTATCTGGAAGATTGGAGTTCTGGCATGCGCAATAGTCAGGAATATGTTTACCAACTGATTGACGGTCTGAAAGATTTGCCTGTTCGTCGTTATATGCTTCCTGACACGCTGGGTATCATGCATCCCCTTCAATGTGTGGAGTTTATAAGGAAGATGACCAAGCGCTATCCTGACTACCATTTTGATTTCCATGCTCATAACGACTACGACCTTGCGGTTTCCAATTCTCTGGCAGCAGCCCTGAGTGGTTGCAAGGGTTTACACACGACCGTCAATGGGCTTGGTGAACGTTGCGGAAATGCTCCTCTTGCTAGCGTCCAGGTAATCTTGAAGGATCATTTCAATGCAAGAACCAACATCCGAGAAGACCGTCTAAATGCTATCAGTCATCTTGTTGAGGGCTACAGTGGAATTGCAATAGCTCCTAATATGCCTGTCGTAGGAGAGAATGTCTTTACACAGGTGGCGGGGGTGCATGCTGACGGAGATTCCAAAGAAAACCTCTATTGTAATGAACTCGTGCCGGAGCGTTTCAGTCGCAAGCGTGAGTATGCTCTTGGCAAAAACTCCGGGAAGGCCAATATCCTCAAAAACTTGGAGCAACTTGGTTTACAATTGACGCCAGAGCAAACACGAAAGGTGACTGCCCGCATCACAGAACTGGGTGACAAGAAGGAAATAGTGACCCAGGAAGACCTTCCTTATATTGTCAACGATGTGCTGAAACACGATGCTCCAGAGGAACGGGTGAAGCTCATTAGTTATGTGGTTTCTACATCCTATGGCCTCAAGCCTGGTGCTAACATCAAGGTAGAAATTAATGGTAAGCAATATGAGGCTGGTGCAACGGGCGATGGCCAGTATGATGCATTTGTGAAGGCTTTGAGGTATATCTATAAGAAGTATTTAAATCGCACGTTTCCTATTTTGGCAAACTATGCGGTATCGATTCCTCCAGGTGGCCGTACAGATGCGCTTGTACAGACTATCATCACCTGGCATTTCGGCGACAGACTTGTCAAGACCCGTGGATTGGATGCCGACCAGACGGAAGCTGCCATCAAGGCTACCTTCAAGATGTTAAATATTTTTGAAGACGAATATTTAAAAGGAAAAAGATATGAAGCTTAAAATAGCCATTCTATCAGGCGACGGCATAGGACCGGAGATTATGCGACAAGGTGTTGCGGTGATGGATGCCATCGCTACTAAGTTCCATCATGAATTTGAATATGAGGAAGCGCTATGTGGTGCCCATGCTATCGATGTCGTTGGCGATCCTTATCCAGAGGCCACGCATGATATCTGCATGCGTGCTGACGCGGTCTTGTTTGCTGCTGTCGGCGACTTGCGCTATGACAATAACCCTACGGCAAAGGTCCGTCCAGAACAGGGCCTCCTCGCTATGCGCAAGGAACTAGGACTCTTTGCCAACATCCGTCCTGTTGCCACGTTTGATTGCCTGCTTCACAAGAGTCCGTTGAAGGACGAGATTCTCAAAGGAGCTGATTTCATTGTCATTCGTGAGTTGACGGGAGGCATGTATTTTGGTGAGAAATACCAGGACAATGACAAGGCCTACGATACGGACATCTACTATCGTTATGAAATCGAACGTATCCTAAAGGTGGCCTTTGAGTGTGCCGCCAAGAGAAAGAAACATCTGACTGTTGTTGATAAGGCTAATGTCCTTGCCAGCAGTCGTCTGTGGCGTCAGATTGCCAAAGAGATGGAATCCCAGTATCCTGAGGTTAACACCGATTATATGTTTATCGACAATGCTTCCATGCGTGTGCTTACGGAGCCTACATTCTTTGATGTTATAGTGACGGAGAATACCTTTGGAGATATCCTGACTGATGAGACTTCCTGCATCACAGGTTCCATGGGCTTGCAGCCATCTTCTTCGCTAGGTGAGCATACACCGCTCTTTGAACCTGTTCATGGCTCATGGCCACAGGCCGCAGGACAGAATCGAGCAAACCCTGTGGCTCAGATTCTCTCTGCTGCAATGCTGCTTGAACATTTTGGTTTGATGGAAGAGGGAACTGCAATCCGTAAGGCTGTTGATGCAAGTCTCGACCAGAATGTGCGTACACCAGAGATTCAGGTTGAGGGTGGGGCGAAATACGGTACGCGTGAGGTTGGCGAGTGGATTGTCAACTACATCAAGGAAATGTAGAACCGTTCATAGTCTTCGGCTACTTTCTTGTAGTCGTGATGCTTTTTGATATATGCAACGCTTTGCATTTGTAGGTTGGAGATCCTTTCAGGATGTTCCACCAACTGTTGCAGGGCGTTGTGTACGTTTTGGTAATCCGGGGCTACATTAATAATAGGGCGAAGCTCCTTTTCATGAATAATTTCGTAGTTTTCTGGCTCTCCGCCGCCAATACACACAATTCCCTTGCTCATGGCAAGAAGGGAATTCATGGACGGCGTGTAGCTATAGAGCTGATCTAGGATTGCATCGCTCTCATCCATCATATACTGGTATTGCTCAAATGGAACGCTCTCGGCAATCTTCAGTTCCACACGCTTGGGATATCGGCTGACGATGTCTTGTGCTGCCTTCAGCATGATGTCTGTTCCCTTGTAGGCACTTCTCTCCTTGTTGATACCAATGAAGAGACGCAACCTCTCTTTCTTGTCGGCTTCGCTCCTTTTTGAAGGTGTTGGCAGTTGAATAGGGTAGGGAATGAAGGTCGTCTTTAGGGGAAATTTCGGTTGATAGCATACCCAGTATTCATAGAGTCCGGCCACAATTCCGTCGCAGTCTTCAGCTATCATTCGGTTCAGTCGCTCTTTGGCCGTTCCCAACCAGTCTTTTCTTTCTTTCAGCGCGTCAGCAGTATTCCGAAGATCTTTTCCAATGTTGAAGTCACTGTATCGGAGCGGTTTTTCCTCACAACAGGTCTTCACCCAATAGTAATCCATTCCATATGCTCCAAGCACCACCTTTTTATTATGCTTTCGCAGATAGTGGTAAATGGGGAATATACGCTCGGCTTTCAATTCCAAAAACATCGGGTTGATGAGCTGTACGATGTCATATCCTTTCAGTCGGGGAAGTATCCTAAGCAGGCGGAGCAGGTAGCTGATGCCCCCCAACTTGGTATAAGTTCTGACCAAGTCAATGTCTCTGGGATAGTTCTTCCAAAAATCACCGTTGGAAAGCACTGTCACCTCATGACCGAGTGTGCGCAGACCCTTGGCAAGGGTGGCGTGGACATTACTATATTCTCCGAGCAGAAGTATTCGCATGGATTTGTCAGGGCATCAGGTATGACATCAGCCAGCGTCCAGCTTTTGTGTACATAGCAAGTCGGAACCACTGGTATTTTCGGGTGTAGTTCTTACGTGGCAGCGGGAAGAGACCCATGGCATGCAGCCGTTTGACAGCCTTTTCCGTTTCCTTTGGGTTCCTCCTGCTGTGTATGATTTGGTAGAGGAAATCCATGGTGAGCTGGTTGACACGTCTCCTAAGTGCTTCACGGTCAGTGCCGTGTAGAGCTTCTGCCAAATGGTGAAGGCGATTGATGACTGTGATATTGTCTTCCAGTCGTTTATCCACATGCTCTTCGTCCTTGAGCTGTGTCGCAGAACGAGAATGTTCCCTGTAGTAATAGGCCTTAATGTCCGTGGCAACCAGTTGCTCGCATCGTAGTAACAGTTGAGGTGTGAACTCTTCATCCTCTGCATAGGCCGTTCCATTTGTGAATCTCAGATTGATGGGAAGGCTTGACTTAAAGATATAACTGCATACACCACCTCCGATGTTGTTGTGGAGCATGTAGATGGAACCGTCTATTGGGCCTTCCACTTTTCCATTCTTCATCTCCACATCCTGTTCCTTATGGGTCATCTTAAATAGTAAGATATCGGGTTTCATGTTGCGTATCAAGTCTAGACAGCGCTCGTAGGATTCTTTTAACAGAAGATCGTCACTGTCCACGAACTGGATGTATCGACCATGAGCCATGTCCATGCCACAGTTGCGTGCTGCGCTCACTCCTTTGTTGGGTTGGCGCAGGTATATAACCTGGTCTTTCCATTCTTCCATATGGTTGATAGCGGGTTTCTCGCTACCATCGTCGATGATAATCACTTCGCGCTCCCAGCTTTCCATCTCCAAGTCGAAGATGCTCTTCATGCAAGCTTGAAGCATGTCTACAGAGGTGTTGAAGCAGGTGATGATGAAGCTCATCAGCGGCTTCTCCTGTATATTCTGTGTAAACATTTGTTGAATTGGCATAGTTTCTTGAGTCCGATTATTTGTAAAAGTTTAAGTTTCATAGTGGAACGGGCTGGCATGACGGGCAACTCCAAAGATCCATTGTTCCGTTCATATACATCCATCTGAATGTTCAGGGCATGGGCATAGTATTCTTCCCACCATGTACGACTTGTCTTGCAGCTTCTTGTCTTCTCGATCATAGGAAGGTGGGCACGGAGCAAGTCGAGTAATGCTTTTCCGTTGGCGGTAGCTGTGATGCCTTTTGGGTTGTCATAGTAGTAGTACATCCCCTCGTTGGTTGTTGCAACGGTCTCACACTTGTTGAGCAGAAGGGGCAGGGTGTATACATCCTCGAAGATTTTTCCTTCTGGAAAACATACATCATTGAAGAGCGAACGTCGGTAGATCTTGTTCCAGGCGTAGCAATGCTCGTAGGCCTTACCCTTAAGCCAATAGTCGTTCATGTCGGTGTATACATTTGTGCCAGGATAGAAGCGGTGCTGCTTACTTGCATTACCGTAATGAATATAAACGGGATATTCCAGAATGTCGTATTCATGGTGAATGGCGAGCAGTTGCATCAATGGTGACAAGGTGTCTTCACCTATGCGGTCATCGCTATCCACAAACGTGATATACTCTCCGCGTGCCTTACTGATACCTTTGTTTCGTGCACTGCTGAGACCTCCGTTCTTCTTGTGTACGACTTGTATGCGGTGGTCTTCCTGTGTGAAAGTATCGCAGATGGCGGAACTGCCGTCTGTTGAACCATCGTCCACCAGTATGAGCTGGTAGTCTCTGAAACGCTGGCAGAGAATGCTTCTCACGCAGTTTTCCAGCGTTTCTTCAACGTTATAGACCGGTATGATGATGGATAATTTCATGAATAAATTTTGTCAGTATCAAAAAAATGATTAATTTTGCACTCGCTTTTGGTTCCGTAGCTCAGCTGGATAGAGCAACAGCCTTCTAAGCTGTGGGTCTTGGGTTCGAGTCCCAACGGAATCACTGCATCAAGCTCCTTGTTTTTTGGCAGGGAGTTTTTTGTTTCCTGCTCCTTAGAATGTAACTTCGAAACCAACGCGAACCCCCATTTTTTCCACATGGTGGAGCTGTTGGTAGGTGAAGCGATACACGAGGTCCACTGCAAAGAATCGCAGGATGTTATGAATACCGGCTGCTCCTTCTATGTAGGGCGTTTGTTTGTCCATAACGTGAGCCCCATCGGGGAAGATAAAGAGCTCATTGTCGTTACGGTTCTGTGCCAAAAAGGGATTATTTTTATCGGAGAGAGAGCCCCACATTCCCTTGAGTCCGAAGTACTCTCGACACTTCAACTTGCGGAAGAGCGGTATGCGGTTGAAGATTTTCCCATTTGGATGCCATGCAAAGGCCCAGAGTACATAGCGGTCGTTCAGGAACTCCATGTTGCGCATGAGAGAGAACGTGTTCTCATGTTCAAAGAACGAGAGGTTCACATGGGGCATGATGAGTAGGGGGAAGGGCACTTTGTTCCATTGGGCACCAGCCTGTGCGTAGGTATTTAGGTATCCGTAGCTGCCAAGCCAGATGCGTTTGTAGAGGTCAAGCTCTGTGCGGTTGTACTTATACTGTCCGCCAAGTAGTCCGTCGAAAGCCATGGTATGTGTAACACTCAGTCGTGGGGCATCGTTGTTTACGTTCACGCGCTGGGTCTTCGAATTGGAGTATTTCTGTCCCGGTGCATAGGTGAGCCCAGCCGTCATTTCAGTCTTGTGTATTTTGTTCACGAAGAGCTTGTTGCCCAGTCGTTGGAAATGAAGGTCACCCGTAGGCATGTTGCTCTCCCGCTTGAAGGACCCGTTAAAGCCCAGCCCCCAATCGGTTTCATATACGAAGCTGAGCTTCTGGCGCTTGAAGAAGTACATCTGTTTCACCTGTTGTGTGCGGATGGCCATGAACATGTTGTTCTTGTTGTGGTGGATGAAGAGATCGGATGGTGACATTACATCGTAGGTGGTCTCCAGGGCAATGGTGCGCTGCGGGAACTCAAAAGGTTGATATTCTTTCTTGTTGAAGCTGTAGGTAATCTCGGAATTATAGTAGAGTTCTCTTGACCTGACACCGAAAGCTGTAAAGCCATTCCAGAACCAATGGCGATTGAGGTTGGCGGTGGTGCGTCCACCTATTTGGAAACGGAAGGCATCAACGAAGTTGTAGGAAACGGCGGTGTTTACCGGACCGATGTCAAATTTGCTGGGCTTCTCTTGAGTACCTGTCTCGATGAAGTTCTCGAAGAAGATGCGGGCAGCCATCACAATCCATTTGAAGCCTTCAGACTTCTGCATGTTCTTGATAAAATTAGGCATCTCCGCCTCACTCTTCGTCATTTCCGTCTTTCGGTTCTCCTGCCAGAACTGCTCATTGCGGTTCTTGGCATCCATTTCCATCTTTGTCTTGGCCTTTCCACGGAACACTTTCTTCGGCAACTCGTCGAAGGCATAGTCACTGAGTCGGGTTGTTCTGACCACCACGCCCTTGTCCATGATGTCGAAGATTTTCAATTCGGCAAACATGTCATCGGTGGTAAGCACCCATTCACCATTGGGAAGCTGCGAATAAACTTGATCCACCTTCATGCTCTCCAGGAAATTCAGGTCGCTCATTTTCGGGACATATAGCTGACAACGTTTTACATGGAGTGTACTGTCCTTAACGATGTAGATGTCACCGCGAAAACCTATGTCCTGTTGATTGGCGGGAATGAAGTGGAGGTGTATGCAGGAGTCCTTCTCAATCTTCACCGTATCTTCGATGTAGAAATGGAAGAAGGAGATGGCTGTCTCGCTAATGGGTGAGGTGAAACGTTGTTGGAGCAGTCGGATATGGTCATCATAGATATCAACGTCAGCAAAGAGATCTTTCAACACGTCGTTCATCATTTGACCTGTCTGGAGAAGATTGCTGATACCATCGGTGCGCTGCCCCTTGATGATGTCTTTCTTCTCCTCCGGACTCTTTCGATAAACGCGCTGTGTAACGGTTTCATCTACGGAAATGGGCATGATAAGTTTGCCATTCTGTTCGCATGGCTCCACATAGGTGGTCAGCCAGGGATAGGTATAAAAAAGTCCATGCGTAAGCTGCTCGGGTTTGATGTCGTTAAAACCGAATTTCAGCTTCTGGTATTTGGTGAATGTGTAATAGTCGTGGTTCTCTAACCGTGTGCGTTTCTTGGCGGCAATGACGCGGCGCATGAGTTCTACGGCAGGGTTTTCTTTACGCTTGTATCTCAGCCTTTTCTGTTTCACCACCACCTCTTTTAATTGCTTATTGTCGGGAAAGAGGCGCACTGTGATGGATGAAGGTGTGCCGGTGGTGATGGGGATGTGCTGTGTAGCATAGCCCATGGCCGTGACGTGTAGTGTCCACCCGTTGTGGCGGCTGATGGTGAAGCGTCCGTTCTTATCAGCACTCACTCCGATATTGTGACCCTTATATAAAATGCCGGCAAAGGCGATGGTGTCACCGGTCTGATCGTCGAGCACGATACCTTTCAGTTGAGCCTGCACATTAAGGGCGAGCAGACATGTGATGATGATGATGAAAAGTCTATTCTTCATGTGTCAGTATGATTTCTTTTATTTCTGTAAGTTCACTAATAATATAATCGGCAGCAGGAGTTTCAGCAGGGGCTTCTGTCCAACCTTCTCCTTTTAGCCAGATGGTTATACAGCCTAGTTCCTTGGCGGGCATAATATCTTTCTCGTAGCTGTCGCCCACTACATAACAGCTGTTTGGATTTCCACCAAGGCGTTGGATAGCGATTGCGAAGAGGGTAGGATCGGGCTTCCTAATGCCTTCCTTGGCCGATTCTACGATGGTGTCGATATAGTCGTGAAATTCGTATTCTTTCAGTATGGTATGGATGTTGCCGTAGAAGTTGCTGACGATAGCTATCCGATGATGTTCATGCAGCTCCTTGATGAGGTTGAGGCTGTCCTTGAGGAAACTTCTCACTTCTGTCTCTGTCTGGTGTGTCAGCATTTTCCTGTAGGTTTCTGCCTGTATGTCGTCGATTTGGAGGAAGTCCTTTTTACGCAGGTGTTCTAATTGAAGCCCAATTTTTGCCTCGAGGGTCATTGACAGCGTGTAGTTCTCTTGTATGATTTCGCCTTTCCCCAATGTACGCTCACCATAGATGTATGCCTCTCTGAACTGCTCTTTTGCTATGGGGATAGCAGCTTGCTCATACATTTTCCAAATGAAGTTTGCCCAATGCATGCCGTGTGTGTCAAGCGTTCCGCCAAAGTCAAAGAGAATAATAGTGTCGTCTTGACTCCTTAAGTCTCTGCACAGCGCCTCATGCTTGCGGCGCATATAGACTAAAAGTCCTTGCAGCACGGTAATCTCGAAGAGAGGATAGAGCCACGGGAGGTTGATGAGTGCAGTGATGAATAATACGATGGCCCTCGTGTTGTGGGTCAGTATATTTGTGTAGGGCATGAGCGGACGGGAACCCCTCAGGAAACGGCGTCTTATCTGCTCGTTGGGATGTTCTCGCCAGAAGGCCAGGAAACGCTGACATTCGGGCGTGCGTTGTTCTTGTCCGTGACAGTAGTTAGCATAGTTATAGTGGAAGGCTACTGCCGTCCAGTTGTGCTCCTTGCGTGCCTGTTTATAGATAGTGTACTGTTCGGCATAGGAGTTCAGTTCGCTGCCGTTCTTGCCTAAGAGGAAGAAAAGGTGTATCTGCCTGTAGTAATCGGCGAGTGCCGCCTGCCTTGCATGTCCACCAAAGCCTGCCACAGCACAGAGAATCCAAATCCACAGCCCCCAACGTGTCTCCGTCAGCGGTATGTGGTCGTTCATCAGTCGTATGCTGATGGCCACATAGACACAGAAAAACCATACGTCACTGGCAAAGCCGTCGAGCATTCGGCCCCACAGCGTCTTTTTACCTGTGATGCGAGCCATTTGACCGTCGGTGCTGTCGCAGAAGTTGGCAAACATAAGCAAAACCACTGCGATGATGTTGTGTTGTAGGTCGGAGTAGTGGAACATCCAACCTGCCGCGATGCCGAGGATGATGGAGAGAATTGTAATAGCATTAGGATGTATGCCCAGCCTGTTCCACAGCAGGGCGAATACGAGCCCGATAGGACGCGTGAAGTACACGTCCAACCATTCCTCTGTATCTTCCGACTTAAAGGATATGTTCAGCAGTTCCTTAAACCTCTTTATATTCATCTTTCTATTATCTCCCTAACTATCGACCTTGCCGCCTCTTCCTGACACAGTCTGAAGCTTGGCCAGTCATTGAAGTCGATGATGTAGATTCTCCCATCTGTACTGATTACGGCATCGCCGCCGTAGATGTCAAGTTCCATAATTTCTGCCAGACGCTGGGCTTCCTCTCGCAAAAAGGCTTCCTCTTTGGATGAGACCGGAAGAGGAGTCCAGAAAAAGTCATGTCCAATTCCGTAGAATTTGATGACATCACCCTTTATATGTGCGGTGACAACAGGTTTCCCGAAATGTTCTTTTTCCAACTGACGGGCTCTTTTGTCTGCTTCGTCGCGGGTGAGGAAGTATTCCACTACCGTCCTGTCGAGATAGTCTTGGCAGGTAGCTTTCACCCAGTAGCCGTCATGACCGTAGTCAGGTGCCGCAGGCAGCTGATGTTTCAACATAAGGCGATGGAGCCTCTCACGCGTATTGCCCAACACAGCCTGCGGCTTGTTGATGATGAGGCATCCCTTCTCTTCCAGTTCTTTCAGCTGTTGTAGTGTCTCGTCGTCACGGCTCATGTTGAGCACCACGTCTGGCAATCGGCCACCACCTACATTCTTCATTCCAGATACCCGCTCATATCCGCACTTGTCCAACTCCCTGCCAACTTTCTCTATAAGTCGGCGGTCAGCCTCTCGTCCTTCCTCCTTCATCCTTCCTCCTTCACCTTTTCTCCTCTCCACTAGCCAGTAGCGCGGAGCACGCAGGAAAGCTTCTGCTTTTCGGATGTCATCAGCATGATCAATGTCGAATACTTTTCCCAAAGACTTTGCCTTTATCTTCATACCACTACGAAGCAGGGCACGCTGGAAGTTGCGCATGCGGCTCTCTCCGCGTTCTATACAGTCCTTCAGTACCTCCAATGCTTCTGGTATAAGGGCATACACGCCAGCGGAGATGTGATAGAGGCCGGTTTCCGGCTTTTCATCGAGGAAGGCCGTAACCTCTTCCATCCCTTCCTGACTTCCTGACTCCTTGACTCCTTGACTCCTTGTTTTCACATACAACGGCCGTTCATCGTCCACATAGTCGGTGACACCCATCACTCCTACTTGAACTCCTTGTGCTACTTGAATGAACTCATGGAAGTTGTCTTCGCTGAAGATGGTGTCAACGGTGGTTGCCACAAAGGGAGATCCCTTCAGAAAGGGTGACAGCTCATAGAGACTGTGCATGCTGCTTGGCGTGGTCTTCACCACGATATGGCTCAAGGGCACATGCTGTCCGTGGAGTCCGTTTGTTTGCAGGTCACGCAGATGCTGCTCCACGAGCGGCGATTCCTCGTTGCAAATAACAACAATCTCTTCCGCGTCGTTGAGCATAAAGATGCGTATGAGTCGGTCGATGAGGTGTTCATCCTGAACCTTTACCAGCGGCTTTGGGGTCGTCACTCCTTCGCTTGTGAGTCGAGAGCCCTGACCTGCCGCAATGATGGCGTACTTCATGTCTTGCGTCAACCTGTTCTTAAATCGGGCGCAAAGTTACACATTATTTATAAAATAGGAAAACTTTTCGTGCATAAATTATCTTACTACATGGATGTCGTCTAAAAATCTTGCCCGTTTACTTGCTCATTCGATGGAAAAAGCGTAACTTTGCACAATCTTTTTTGATACAACCGCAACGAATGAGCGACACAAACAACACTCAAGTGCTGACAACGGCTATTGAGCGGCTTTCTGAGGAGAAAGCCTTGAAAGGACTGTTCCATCAGCATCGCGACGGCAACCCCCTCCCTTCAGGCAAGGCGCTTGAAGAGATTGTCGATTTGTCACGCGCCATCCTATTCCCCGGATTCTACGGGAAGTCCAGCGTCAACATACGAACCATGCGCTATCATATCGGTGTGAATGTGGAGCGTCTTCACAAACTGCTCACCGATCAGATACTTGCAGGTCTCTGTTTTTGCAAGACTTGTGACGAGGAAACATATGAGGAGCTGGCCTGCCAGCGCTGCGAGGCAGAAAAGATGGCCATGAGGCTCATCGAACGGTTGCCCGAGATTCGGGCTGTGCTGGGCACGGACGTGGAAGCTGCCTATAACGGTGACCCTGCGGCGGAGAGCTATGGAGAGATTATTTCCTGTTACCCCGTCATAAAGGCACTCACCGTCTATCGCATCGCCCATGAACTCTACCAGTTGGGCGTTCCCCTCATCCCGCGTATCATGACGGAGATGGCCCATTCGGAGACCGGTATCGACATCCATCCTGCTGCCACAATTGGTCATCATTTCACCATCGACCACGGCTCGGGTGTCGTCATTGGAGCCACCTGTATCATCGGCAATAACGTCAAACTCTACCAGGGTGTGACGCTTGGAGCCAAAAGTTTTCCCCTTGACGAGAACGGTAACCCCATCAAGGGCATCCCGCGTCACCCCATTCTCGAAGACAACGTGGTGGTATATGCCAATGCCACCATCCTCGGACGCGTCACTATTGGTGCCAACTGCGTAGTGGGCGCCAACGTGTGGGTAACAAAGAATATGGAGCCTAATACCCGTAAGTATAATAAGGAACCCATCGATAATTTTGATTTGGAATTCAACAATGGAACAGGAATTTGAACTCATCGCCAAGACCTTCATGGGACTGGAGCCCGTTTTGGCAGAGGAGCTCACCAACTTAGGAGCAAACAACGTACAGATAGGACGCCGCATGGTGTCGTTTACAGGTGACAAGGAGATGATGTACCGTGCCAACTTCCAGTTGCACACGGCCATCCGCGTACTCAAACCCATCGCCCGCTTCAAGGCATGCAGCGCCGAAGACATGTACGATGAGGTGAAGAAAATTGACTGGAGTCAGTATATTCAGAAGGGAAAGACCTTCTCCGTGGACTCCGTGGTCTATTCGGAGGAGTTCCGCAACTCCCGCTTCGTTACATACAAAGTGAAAGATGCCATCGTTGATCAGTTCCGTGAGTCTACGGGTGATCGCCCGAATATCTCTGTCACCAACCCTGATATCCGCTTGAATATCCATGTGGCGGAGGATCAGGCCACGCTCTCGCTTGACTCTTCCGGCGAGTCCCTCCATCGTCGAGGCTACCGTCAGGAGTCCGTGGAGGCCCCGCTCAACGAGGTGTTGGCGGCAGGCATGATTCTTATGACAGGTTGGAAGGGCGACACCGACTTTATTGACCCGATGTGTGGAAGCGGCACTCTGCTCGTGGAAGCGGCACTCATCGCCCGCAACATGAGCCCAGGCATTTTCCGAAAGGAGTTTGCCTTCGAGCGCTGGGCAGACTTTGATGCTGATCTTCTTGATCGTATTTACAACGACGATAGCAAGGAACGGGAGTTCAATCATCATATTTACGGCTACGATATCGAAATGAAGGCTGTGAACACCGCACGCCTCAATGCGCGTGCGGCAGGCATGTCGGATATTATTAGCATAGAGCAGCGCGATATCAAGGATTTTACTCAGCCCGCAGGGAAAGCCATTATTGTGACCAATCCGCCTTATGGTGAGCGAATATCGACACCGGATCTGCTTGGTACTTATAGAGTTATAGGTGAACGATTAAAGCATGCCTTTTCCGGAAATGATGCCTGGATTCTATCTTATCGTGAGGAATGTTTCGAGCAAATTGGCCTGAAGCCCTCGCTGAAGATTCCCGTTTATAACGGCTCTCTGGAATGCGAGTTCCGCAAGTACAGCCTTTTCGATGGCAAGATGAAAGTTTTCCGCTCTGAGGGAGGTGTAGTGAAGACCGATGCCGAGAAGGCAGCGATGGCCGAGAAACACCGCTTCAAGCAGAATCGTGACTTCAAGAAGCGTTTCGAAGAGCAGGATGAGAATGAGGAGGGCGATATCCGCTCATTCAAGTTCCATTCTTTCGAGCACGACTACAAGGGTGCCCTACGCAAGCAGGAAAAGGAATCCCGTCCGAAGGATCGTTCTGAACGTATGGAGCAGCGCAAGCGACTCTTCGGCACAGACCGCGACTTTAAGAATGGCGACCGTGATTTTAAGCATGCAGGCCGTGATTTCAAGCGCAGCAATCGCGACTTCAAGGGTGGCAACCGCGACTTCAAGCGTGGTAAGCGAGGTCAGTAGTCACATAGCTACTCATTACTATTTACACTTCATTCATTTATGATAACATGAACCGGTTTTATGTTTTGGCGGCAATTCTTTGCTGCTGTCTGATGACTGTTATGGCGCAGGAAAAGAAAGTCTTTACCCTTGAGGATCTCAACTTCGGAGGCACCAACTATTATAATATGCAGCCGAAGAACCAGTACTATGCGTGGTGGGGCGATCATCTCATACGAACGGATGTAGAGGAATGCCGCCTTGTGGATAAAAAGACTGGCAAGGAGACGAAACTCTTTACGCTCGATGAAGTGAACGAATGGGCACAAAGTGATGACACGAAGCGTGTGCGCCATCTGATGAATGCTTGTTTTCCCTATCCCGACAAACCCATCGTGGCTGTAGGCAACGGCCGCGCTTTCACGTTGGTGGACTTCAAATCTGGTAGTATTGTATGGCAGGATAGCCTTTCCGGGCAGACTGCCAATGACTGGGCTGCATCCTCCAAGACGACAGCTTATGTGGGTGATGACAGCCAACTCTATGTGCTTGATGTACAGGGTAGGGAGTTCAAACTCTCTGCCGACGGTTCGCGGGAGATTGTCTATGGACAGAGTGTACATCGTGACGAGTTCGGTATCTCAAAGGGAACATTCTGGAGTCCCGACGGACAGCGCCTGGCATTCTACCGTATGGACCAGTCAATGGTCACAGACTATCCGCAGGTGGATATTTTCAACCGTATAGCCACACATGAGCCTGATAAGTATCCCATGACGGGAGAGACTTCCCATCAGGTTACCGTAGGCATCTTTGATGTGCAGTCAGGCAAGACCGTTTATCTTCAGACGCCCAAGAACGGACATACCGCACGGATTCCCGAGGACGGGAAAATGAATGATGAGGCCTGCTACTTCACCAACATTGCATGGAGTCCGGATGCAAAGACCGTGTATATGTTCGAGCTCAACCGAGACCAGAACGACTGCCGTCTCGTCAGTTATGATGCCCAGACAGGACAGCGCCTCAAGGAACTCTATCGTGAACAGCATGAGAAATACGTTGAGCCGCTCCATCCTATCGTTTTCCTGCCGTGGGATCATACGAAATATATCATGCAGAGCCAGCGCGACGGCTATAACCATCTCTACCTCTGCAATGCCGCTGACGGTGCCATCTTGAAGCAGCTGACCAGCGGCCCGTGGGTTGTGATGGAACTGATGGGCTTCAACGAGAAGGCCAAGAGCGTCATCATTGCCTCCAACGAGGCCAGTCCTATCCAACGTAACACTTGGGCTGTGGATGTGAAGACAACCCGACGCACGCTCCTCGATAACGGACGCGGTTATCACTATGCTACGCTATCCGAGGGAGGGGAGTGGATGTGTGACCGCTATTCAGAACCGGATGTGCCGCGGAAGATTGATATCTGCCCGACGGCAGGGAAGACACGTTCCGTTGTCAACTTGTTGACCGCTGCTGATCCGTGGGAGGGCTACCAGATACCGGAGTTCTCGTGCGGTTCTGTGAAGACAGCCGATGGCCAGACAGACTTGTACTACAGGATGGTGAAACCCGCAAACTTCGACCCCACGAAGAAATATCCTGCTGTCATCTATGTTTATGGAGGTCCTCATGCCCATAACGTGGATGCCCGCTGGCACTATTGCTCCCGTTCATGGGAAACATATATGGCGCAGAAAGGTTACGTCCTCTTCATTCTCGACAATCGTGGCTCCGAAAACCGCGGACGGGAGTTTGAACAGGCCACCTTCCGTCAGCTTGGACAAGTGGAGATGGAAGATCAGATGCAGGGTGTGGCCTATCTGAAGAGCCTTCCCTACATTGATCAGGATCGTATCGGCGTTCACGGCTGGTCCTTCGGCGGCTATATGACCATCACCATGATGACCCATCATCCTGAAGTGTTCAAGGTGGGTGTCGCAGGAGGTCCTGTCATCGACTGGAGCTGGTATGAGGTGATGTACGGCGAACGCTACATGGACTCAAAACAGCAGAATCCTGAAGGCTATGAGAAGTGCTCCCTGATAAACCAGGCACAGAACCTGAAGGGCAAGTTGCAGATTATCACTGGCTACAACGATGCTACTGTCGTGCCGCAACATTGCCTCGCGTTCATTGCGAAATGTATAGAAGTGGGCACGCAGCCCGACTTCTTCGTCTATCCGGGAGAGCCCCACAACATGCGCGGCCATCAGAGTGTTCATCTCCATGAGCGCATCACCCAGTATTTTGAGGACTATCTTAAATAAAATAGAGATGAGAATATTGCTTTTGGGAAGCGGCGGACGTGAGCATGCGCTCGCCTGGAAGATTGCTCAGAGTGAGCGAGTAGAGAGACTTTTCGTTGCCCCAGGCAATGCAGGAACGGCTGGTATGTCCCTGCGTGGCAGCGGTGAAACAAGCGAGAATGTTGCCATCAAAGCTGATGACTTTGAGGGATTGAAGGCCTTTTGCGTGGAGAATAGCGTGGATATGGTGGTTGTAGGACCGGAAGATCCGTTGGTAAAGGGCATCTACGATGACTTCAAAGCTGATGGACGGACGGCAGGCATTCCCGTTATCGGACCGTCAAAGGCCGGTGCTGTGCTGGAGGGCAGCAAGGACTTCGCCAAAGCTTTTATGCAGCGTCACAACATCCCGACGGCTCGTTATCAGACGTTCGATGGTGAACATCTGCAAGATGGACTGAACTTTCTGGAGACCTTGCAGGCACCCTATGTACTGAAGGCTGACGGACTCTGTGCCGGTAAAGGTGTGCTCATCCTGCCTACGCTTGAGGAAGCCAAGAATGAACTGCGTGAGATGCTTGGCGGTATGTTCGGCAATGCTTCCTCACGGGTTGTCATAGAGGAGTTTCTGAGCGGCATCGAGTGCTCGGTTTTCGTGATGACCGATGGTGAACACTACAAGATTCTTCCCGAGGCCAAGGACTACAAACGCATCGGTGAGGGCGATACAGGACTGAATACGGGTGGTATGGGCTCAGTCTCTCCCGTACCTTTTGCCACGAAGGAATGGATGCAGAAAGTGGAGGACAGAATCATTCGTCCAACAGTAAATGGTCTAAGTTCAGAAAGTATTGATTATAAGGGGTTTATATTCTTTGGTTTAATCAATGTTTTAGGTGATCCGATGGTCATTGAATATAACTGTCGTATGGGAGATCCTGAGACTGAGAGCGTGATGTTGAGACTGAAGACTGACATCGTTGACCTCTTTGAGGGCATCGCCAAAGGAGACCTTGACAAGCGGACTGTTGCGTTCGATGAGCGTGCTGCCGTCTGCGTGATGCTGGTCAGCGGCGGTTACCCGCAGGCATATAAGAAAGGGTTTCCCATCTCAGGAATTCAGGATGCCATGAATACGGAAAACCTGGGCGATACTGTTGTTTTCCATGCGGGCACAACCATGAAAGATGGCGAGGTCGTCACCAATGGCGGTCGCGTCATTGCGGTCTCTTCCTATGGAAAAGACAAGGAGGAAGCCCTGCGTAGAAGTTTTGAAGGAGCGGGAAAGATTCTGTTCGAAGGGAAATATTATCGTTCAGACATCGGACGTGATCTATGAAGAAACGGCTTCAGAACAAAGTAGCTGAAGGGAAGTTTGCGCTGCCCGTTGTGTCGGTATATGCCGCGTTGGCATGTCTGGCGGCGGGTTTCTGGCAACAGGAGTTGTGGCCACAGTTGGCGGCGTTGACGCTTTCAGCTTTCTTGATGGTGGAGCTGAACAACAGGAATGTGCTTATCCGCATTTATAGCCGGATGGTGTCCTGTTCTTTTCTGATGCTTTCCGTGATGGCGGCTTTTCTGATGCCGTCGCTGCCGGGAGCTGTTGTGCAGATATGCTTTATTTCTTTCTATCTGCTGCTTTTTCAGGCCTATCAGGATAGGATGGCCGCGGGAAGTGTGTTCTATGCCTTTGCTGCATTGGGTATGGCCAGTATGGTGTTTGTGCAGATTCTCTATTTCGTACCGCTGTTTTGGCTCTTGATGCTGTTCAATATCTATACTTTCAGCGCCAGGACATTCTCTGCGTCTCTGTTGGGACTCCTGTTGCCATATTGGTTTGTGGGGGCCTATGATATGTTCAATGGCGACTATGCTCATCTGCCTGAGCATTTTGGCAGGCTGGGAGACTTCGGTCCTTTCTTCGATATCAGCCAAATGGATGTGCATAGGGTGGTGACAGTTCTTTTCGTGGCGTTGTTGGCCATCACGGGGAGTGTTCATTTCCTTCGCAACAGCTATCAAGATAAGATACGGACGCGTCTGCTCTATGAAATCTTCATCCTGATTGACGTGTGTACGCTACTCTTCCTTATCCTGCAGCCGCAGTACTGCGATTTTCTTTTAGGCATCATGATTGTGAATACGGCTCCGCTCATCGGGCATTTCCTTGCACTTACCAGTACGCGTATCACTAACATTGCTTTCTTCGTCATCCTACTGTCCACATTGGTGCTTACGGCCTATAACCTATGGATTTAATCATTCATTTTCTAATCAACTACGGCTATTGGGGTATGCTTATGGCGGCGTTTCTGGCAGGAAGTTTCTTCCCGTTCAGTAGCGAGGCTGTGATGGTGGGCCTGCAAGCGGCTGGTCTCGATCCCTGGGGACTTGTGTTCTATGGTACCATTGGCAATGTGCTTGGTGGAATGTTCAACTATGGGGTAGGGCGCATGGGACGGCTCGACTGGATAGAGCGCTACCTGCATGTGGACAAAGAGAGCCTCGACAAAGCCGAACGCTTTATGGCGGGTAGAGGCGCGTGGATGGGATTCTTTGCCTTCCTGCCTATTCTGGGCTCTGCTATCACCATCATGCTCGGCCTGATGAGAGCCAATGTGGTCATCTCCATCACCAGTATCAGCATCGGTAAATTCCTGCGATACCTGCTGTTGGTGTTTGGTGCCAGCTTCCTTCTGTAATCGTAAGGAGTGTTAAAAAAACGTTCATCCTACGGATGTGTGTGTAGTTTTTTGTATCTTTGCATGATTTTTCTGAGATACAAAACAATTATTCATATCATCAATGAAACAGTACAGACTGGTGGACAACGTGATGGGGTGGCTGGCTTTTGCTATTGCCGCCTTCGTCTATTGTTCCACAATCGAGCCGACAGCCTCGTTCTGGGACTGTCCGGAGTTTATTTCAACAGGTTACAAACTGGAAGTGGGACATCCGCCGGGTGCTCCGTTCTTCATGCTCACGGCCAATCTGTTCTCGCAGTTTGCAAGTGATCCTTCTCAGGTAGCGCGCATGGTGAACACGATGAGTGCCCTGCTCTCGGCATCAACCATACTTTTCCTCTTCTGGACTATCACTCATCTGGCACGCCGGCTTATCCTGAAAGACTGGTCTGAGCTGACCACAGCCAAGCTCGTTGCCATCGAGGCAAGCGGACTGGTCGGCGCGCTCATCTACACATTCAGCGACACGTTCTGGTTCTCTGCCGTAGAGGGAGAAGTCTATGCCTATTCCTCTGCGTTCACAGCCGTTGTGTTCTGGCTTATCCTGAAATGGGAAGACCATGCCGACGAGCCTCATAGCGACCGCTGGCTGGTACTCATCGCCTACATGACAGGTTTGAGTATTGGTGTTCACCTTTTGAACCTGTTGTGTATCCCGGCTATCGTGTTGGTGTACTGTTATAAACGTTTCCCGAACATTGAGACTAAGGGCTCGCTTTTTGCCTTGTTCATATCCTTCGTCATCGTGGCGGCCGTGCTCTACGGCGTAGTGCCTGGCATCATTACCGTTGGCGGCTGGTTTGAGCTGTTCTTTGTGAATACATTGGGCTGTCCGTTCAATACCGGAGAGATTATCTATATCTTCCTGTTGGTATGTACTGTCATCTGGGCTATTTACGAGACGGCGAAAAACCAAAGCCAGATGCGTCAGAACATCGCATTCCTGCTCAGCGTGGGTATGCTCGGTATTCCGTTCTATGGCAGCGGCTGGTGGTCAGTCATCATTGGCGTGGTCGTGCTGGCAGTCCTGTGGTTTGTGTTGAACAGAAAGGTGAAAGTGGAGAAGACGATGATTCCTCTCATTTCCGCCCGCATCAAGAATACAACCCTGCTCTGTCTGCTTATGCTGATGATCGGCTATTCTTCCTATGCCGTCATCGTTATCCGTTCTTCTGCCAACCCGCCGATGGACCAGAACTCCCCGGAGGACATCTTCACGCTGGGCAACTATCTCAGTCGCGACCAGTATGGCGATCGTCCTTTGCTCTATGGACAGGCCTACACGTCACAGGTGGCGCTCGACATTGAGGGCAACATGTGTAAGCCCCGTTACAAGGAGGGAGCTCCCATCTACAGCCGCAAGGAGAAGGCTTCTGCCGACGAGAAGGATTCCTACTTCGTAGTGAGCCATAAGAACAAGTATATCTACGCGCAGAATATGCTCTTCCCCCGCATGCACGATTCCGGTCATGCCCGTGACTATGAGAGTTGGCTGGGAGGCGTTGATGGAACGGAGGTTCCCTATGACCGCTGTGGAGAGAACATCATGGTGAAAATGCCGTCGCAGGCAGACAACCTACGCTTCTTCCTTTCCTACCAATGCAACTTCATGTATTGGCGTTACTTCATGTGGAACTTTGCCGGCAGACAGAACGACATACAAGGTCACGGCGAGTTGGAGCACGGCAACTGGATTACCGGCTTCTCGTTCATCGATGACATGATGCTCGGCGACCAGAATCTGCTGCCCGATGACCTGAAGAACAACAAGGGACACAACGTGTTCTACTGTCTGCCGCTGCTGCTTGGTATCATCGGCCTGTTCTGGCAGGCTTGGCGCGGACAGCGCGGCATCCGCCAGTTCTGGGTGGTCTTCTTCCTGTTCTTCATGACGGGTCTGGCCATCGTTCTCTATCTGAACCAGACGCCCGTGCAGCCGCGTGAGCGAGACTATGCCTATGCAGGCTCGTTCTATGCCTTCGCCATTTGGTGTGGCCTGGGTGTGCTCGCGCTGGTTGACTTGGCCAAGAAATATCTGAAGGTGAACTCACAGTCTGTGGAAACGGCGCTTACTGCCGTCATCGGGCTGGCCTGCCTGCTGGTGCCCATACAGATGGCATCGCAGACTTGGGATGATCACGACCGCAGCGGACGCTACACTTGCCGCGACTTCGGACAGAACTACCTGATGACTCTTCAGGACGAGGGTAACCCCATCATCTTCACCAATGGCGACAACGATACCTTCCCCCTCTGGTACAACCAGGATGTGGAGGGTGTGCGTACTGACACAAGAGTTTGCAACCTGAGCTATCTGCAGACCGACTGGTATATCGACCAGATGAAGCGTCCGGCTTACGACTCGCCGTCGCTGCCCATCACCTGGCCGCGCCTGGAGTATTGTTCTGGAACGAACGACTATGTGGAGGTGGAGCCGCGTGCAAAGGCTGAGATTCTCGACTACTACAAACAGAATCCCGAGGCCGCGCGCCAGCAGTTCGGCGATGAGCCCTTCGAGTTGAAGAACATCCTGAAATACTGGGTTCGTGCGAAGGAGAAGGATATGCACTTCATTCCTACGGATACCGTCTATGTGACCATCGACAAGGAGGCTGTGAAGAAGAGCGGCATGATGATGGCTGCCGATACCATTCCCGACCGAATGGTCATCTCTCTGGCTGGTCGTCGCGCGCTCTACAAGGGCGACCTGATGATGCTCGAGCTGATTGCCCAGGCCAACTGGACGCGCCCCATTTATGTGGCCACTACCGTAGGCCGTGAGAATTACATGAACCTCGGCGACAACTTCGTGCAGGAAGGACTGGCCAACCGCATCACGCCGTTCACGACGAACATCGACGGCAAGCCTGTCCCGGGTGCCAAGACTTTCGATACGGAGAAGACATATAATAATGTGATGAACCGCTACAAGTTCGGCGGACTGAGCAAGCCCGGCCTCTACCTCGATGAGACCAACACGCGTATGTGCTATACCCATCGCACGCTGATGGCGCAGCTCGCTCTTGAGCTCATCGGCGAGGGCAAGCAAGACAAGGCCAGGAAGGTGTTGGAGAAGATCGAAAAGGAACTTCCCGACTACAATATTCCTGTGAACTTCCGCAGCGGATCGCTGGATATGGCTCAGGCTTATGCACAACTGGGCATGAAGGACAAAGCCCTGAAGCTGGTGAACAGCCTATGGAAGACAGCCACTCAGTATGCTGCCTTCTATCTCTCGCTGAGTCCCTCGCGCTTCAGCATGTCCTCTACCGACTGCCTGACGCAGTTCTATATCATGCAACGTGTGGTCTCCATTAGCGAGAGTGTTGACAAACAATTGGCTGACAAGCAGATTCAGCAGCTCGACCAGCTTTACAAACGCTACGAGAGTAGGGGAGGCGGCCTGCCACAATACTAACGGAGGAGGACACCTATGTTTATAGAACAACCGTCAAGCTGGCTAAGGTGGATTTATCCGAGGGCTATCTGGAGGATGCCCCGCAACGAGCGTGCAGTCTATCTGACGTTCGACGACGGGCCCATCCCCGAGGCCACGCCGGTAATCCTTGATATCCTGAAGCGGTATGATGTGAAGGCCACCTTCTTTATGGTGGGTGAGAATGTTGAAAGATACCCGGAGCTGTACCAGCGCATCGTGGACGAGGGCCATCAGGTGGGCAACCACACCTACAACCACCTTGGAGCATTCAAGCATTGGGCTGTTACCTATATCATCAACACCTACCGCGCCAATGAGTTGCTTCACGCCCACCTGTTCCGTCCGCCTCACGGATGGATGCGCTTTAGCGAGTATTACTGGCTGAGCAAGTATTTCAAGATTATCATGTGGGATGTTGTCACGCGCGACTACTCGAAGTGGACAACGGCGGAAGATGTAGTGAACTTCGTGAAGAAGTTCTCCCGTCACGGTTCCATCATCACTTTCCACGATTCGTTGAAGAGTGTGGAAAAGCTGAAGACCGCATTGCCGGAGTCCATAGAGTGGCTCCGCAGTCAGAACTACAAGTTCAAGGTGTTTGATTAAATGAAAATGAAATAAGAAAAGGAGTTAAGCGGCGCTTAACTCCTTTCTTTATTTTAGAAACTCGAGATTTCGGAGAAGGATTTGTTTTGAACTCCCTGCGCTCGGCGCGAAGCAACGCTTTCGTAGCTTTGCGGAGAAAGAACTCCCTGAACTCCTTGTCTCCTTGTCTCCTTGACTCCTTGATTCACTGCATGTCATAGACAATCTGCATGAGCTCCTTGCCGATATTGTCGGCGGCCTCCATGCTGCCTGCCTCGCTGTAAACGCGGATGATGGGCTCCGTGTTCGACTTGCGCAGGTGAACCCACTTGTCGGGGAAGTCAATCTTCACGCCGTCGATGTCGTTGACCTGTGCGGTCGGGTCTTTGGCAAACTTCTCCTTCACCTTCACGAGGATGGCGTCAACGTCGGTCTCCGGAGTGAGGTCAATGCGGTTCTTGGCAATGAAGTAGTTGGGGAAGGTGGCTCTGAGCTCGCTGATCTTCATACCCTTCTGTGCCAGAGACGACAGGAAGAGGGCGATACCTACGAGTGCGTCGCGGCCGTAATGACTTTCGGGATAGATGACACCGCCGTTGCCCTCACCGCCGATGACGGCATTGGCCTTCTTCATCAGCGTGGTGACATTCACTTCGCCAACGGCAGAGGCGCAGTACTTGCCGCCGTGTTTCTCCGTCACGTCGCGCAGGGCGCGGGTAGAGGAGAGGTTGGAAACGGTGTTGCCGGGCGTGTGGGTGAGCACATAGTCGGCAACGCTCACCAGCGTATATTCTTCTCCGAACATCTCGCCGTCCTCGCAGATGAAGGCCAGACGGTCCACGTCGGGGTCAACAACGATACCCATATCGTAGCCGCCCTGCTTGAGCTCACCCATGATGCCGCCCAGATTCTTGGCCAGCGGTTCGGGGTTGTGGGCGAAGTCGCCTGTAGGGTCTGCGTTGAGGAACTTATAGGCTACGCCCAGTTGGTCGAGCAGTTTCGGCAGGATGACGCCGCCTACGGAGTTGATGGAGTCAACGATAACCTTGAAGTTGGCCTTGCGGATGGCTTCGCGGTCAACCAGCTTCAGGGCCAGCACGCTGTCGATGTGCTTCTGGTCGAAGCTGTTATCCTCCGTATAGTGTCCCAGGTTGTCCACGTCAGCATACTCAAAGTCCTCGCGTGCAGCGATGTCCAGCACCTGTGCGCCGTCGGCTGCGGTCAGGAATTCACCCTCGTTGTTCAGCAACTTCAGGGCATTCCATTGGCGGGGGTTGTGGCTGGCTGTGATGATGATGCCGCCGTCGGCCTTTGCCCAGCGCACGGCCAGCTCCGTAGTGGGAGTGGTGGCCAGTCCGATGTTCACGACGTCGTAGCCCATTCCCATGAGTGTTCCGCAGACCACGTTCTTCACCATCTCGCCGGAGATGCGTGCGTCGCGGCCTACTACGATCTTATTGTTGTTTGACTTGCCGCTGCGACGGATGAAGGTTGCATAGGCCGATGTGAATTTCACGATGTCGAGCGGATTCAATGTGTCGCCCGAACGTCCGCCGATGGTTCCGCGGATGCCTGAAATAGATTTGATAAGTGTCATTGGCTGTTATTTTAAAAGGTTAGTACCCTCTTTGGTAAGTTATCTCATACAGGCAGGGATAGACGCTCTGTGAAGCGTAGGCCTGTCCCTGGGAGTGGGGGACGATGAGGCGCACTTTGGCTATGCCCTCTTCGCTCTGCCGTCCAAGGTTGATATAGGGGAAGGGTGCGAGCCATCCGGTGGGCACTGCCGACCCGTAGGTAGCGCTCATCAGTCCGCTGATGAACGAGGCGGTGAAAGTTCCGGAGGTGTTGCGCACCGACATCTTGTCGAAAGTTGACGTGTAGTAGAGGATGTCGTTGGTCAGCATGACGGTGTCGGGGTTGGTCAGCAGGTTGTACTCCTTGAAGCGGCAGAGCACGGTGGCCGTCTCTCCTCTCTTGAGTTTTTCGCCGGAGCCTTTGCGGACAATCTGCATGTAAACGCCTGTGGAGCTCAGCAGCACAAACTGGTTCTTGCTTACGTCTGTGGTACTGTCCTGTGCGAAGAATAGTGTTTCGTTGATGACTTGCACGCCGTGGGTGGCCAGATAGTTCATGATGGCCGTATTCTCCCTTTCTTTCTGTTCTGCGTAGGTCTCTGAGTCGTCACAGGCCGTAAACACAACCGTTCCCAGCAGAGCCAGCAGAAGATATGTCAGTTTTTTCATATTTCTTTTTCGTATATGTGCATATATTGATGCAAAGGTACGAAAAAGCGGATAGACTGGAAAACAAAAAGCGGAAAAACTTCCGCTTTTAACTTCTTTTTTACCTCCTTCATCCTTCATCCATTAAAACTCCTGATGGCCTCTTGCGTGATGCGTTCAGCCTCTTCTATGCTGCAGAAGAGTCGTCCGCCGCTGGCATTGAGGTGTCCGCCGCCGTTGAAGAACTGCTCCGCCAGCTTGTTGCAGGGGAAATCGTCTACCGACCGGAGGCTCACCCATATCAGGTTGTCGCGCCGGTCATCCTCGCGTAGAGATATGGAGAGACGAATGCCCTTTATGCGGAGCGGTTCGTTGACCAGTCCTTCCGCGTCGCCCTTGATAAAGTGGTAGTCCTTCATGTCCTTGCGCGTAATAGTAAAGTAGGTGGCGTGCTGCTCCTCCATCACGGTGAGGCGCTCGCTCATCAGGTGTCCGCGCAGGCGGATGGCCCATGCGCTGTAGTTGTTATAGACGTTGCGGTAGATTTTGTCCTTGTCGACACCCTTGGTCAGCAGCTGGCTGATGATGTAGAAAATCTCCGGACGGGTGGAGTTGTAGGTGAAGCCTCCCGTGTCGGTCATCATGCCGCAGTAGATGGCGGCCGCTTCCTTGCGCGTCATTCTCTCGAAGCCGCCCAGCTGTTCCTCTATGCGGAAGACGAGTTCGGAGGTGGAGCTCATCTCCGGGTGGGAGAAGCTGAGCACGGCGTCAATCTGCGGGTCCAGGTGATGGTCGATGAGCACGCGCTGTGCCGTCGCTTTGTCGAGGGCTTCCTGCATCTCGTCCACGCGGCTGGTGCTGTTGTAGTCCAGGCAGAAGATGAGGTCTGCTTTCTCCAGCAGCTCGTCGGCAAGGTTGCGCTTTCGGTCGTAGCGTATGATGCGTTCCGTTCCCGGCATCCATTGCAGGAAGTCGGGGTAGGCATCGGGCACGATGATGACCGGCAGCTTCCCCTCCCTGCGCAGATATTCTGCCCAGGCCAGTGAGGCTCCCAGCGCATCGCCGTCAGGCGACTTGTGGCAGGTGATGACAATATGAGAGCAGGCCGCCACCAGCTCGCGGAGCTGGGCGGCCTGCTGCTCGGTCATGACGTTCAAGTTCATTTAGAAGAGTTTGTTGGGATAAACACCGTCGTCAACAAGCTTCTTGATGCGTGCTACGGTAGCGTCGCGGTCGGCGGCATAGGTCACGCCGAACCACTTCGATGTGGTGTCGAGAACCTCTACGGTGCTGGTGCCCTCGTTGATCAGCTTGCTCACCATCAGCGGGATGAAGAACTCTGCCTTCAGGTTCTCCATGTTCTTCGGGTCGCTCAGGAACTCCTTGAAGTACTCCTCGGAGTGAGCGAAGTAGTCGGGTGTGAAGCCCCACATGTTCATGGAGACGGGAACGTTCTCGTCCAGTCCGATCCACTTCTCGCCGTCCTTGTAGCTGATGGTGCCGTCGATGCGCATGATTTCCGTGCGCTCCACGACCTCTACCAGGTGGTGGTTGTTGTCAAACTCGCACACGCCGCGTGCCACGCTGCCGTTCTCAGAGAGCGTGTTGCAGCAGCGGAAGCCCACCATCGCATACTTGTTGGTAGAGCCCGCGGGCAGGTCTGCCAGGAACTTGCCAATCTTCATGAAGGCGTCGCGGCCATAGAAGTCGTCGCAGTTGATGACGCAGAACGGCTCCTTGATGACATCCTTACCCATCAGCACGGCGTGGTTGGTACCCCAAGGCTTCTGACGGCCTTCGGGAACGCTGAAGCCTGCGGGCAGGGCGTCGAGTGCCTGGAAGCAGAGCTCGCAGGGCACCTGTCCCTCGTACTTGGCAAGAATCTGCGTGCGGAACTGCTCCTCGAAGTCCTTGCGGATAACCCATACAATCTTGCCGAAGCCAGCCTGAATGGCGTCATAGATACTGTAGTCCATAATGGTCTCGCCGTTGGGGCCCAGGCCGTCCAACTGCTTCAAACCTCCGTAGCGGCTACCCATACCGGCAGCCAAAAGAAACAAAGTAGGTTTCATAGTCTTTTTATTATGTTAAATGTTACAATAAGTAATGAATTCATTAGAGTACTCGAAGGCGCGCCTCGCGCTTTCAGTCGCAAAATTACTAAAAAAAACGGGAAACATTCATTTCTCCACCTTAATTAATAAATATTAACAAGAAGTCAAGGAGTAAAGGAGTCAAGGAGACAAGGAGTCAAGGAGTCAAGGAGTCAAGGAGTCAAGAAGTCAAGGAGTCAAGGAGACAAGGAGTCAAGGAGACAAGGAGTCAAGGAGTCAAGGAGTCAAGGAAAAAATTCTCAAAAATATTTGGCTGGTCGCCTAAAAATCACTACCTTTGCAGCCGTTTAGCAAAAATAGAGACTAAAATAGTTGAATGAAGAATGACAAAATGAAGACTCAGTACCGCGTGAATGAACAGATTCGCGTACGGGAAGTCCGCATTGTAGGTGACGGCGGTTCAGAAGTAGTCCCTACACGACAAGCACTTGATATGGCGCGTGAGCAGGGTGTTGACCTTGTGGAGATTTCTCCTAACGCACAGCCGCCCGTTTGTCGTCTCATCGACTATTCCAAGTTCCTCTATCAGCAGAAGAAGCACGCCAAGGAGATGAAGGCCAAGCAGGTCAAGGTCGAGGTGAAGGAGATTCGCTTCGGACCCCAGACCGACGACCACGACTACAACTTCAAGCTCAAGCACGCCAAGGAGTTCCTTGAAGAAGGAAATAAGGTTCGCGCGTATGTGTTCTTCCGTGGCCGCTCCATCCTGTTCAAGGAACAGGGCGAGGTGCTGCTCCTGCGTTTTGCCAACGACCTGGAGGAATACGCCAAGGTAGAGCAGCTGCCGCGTCTGGAGGGCAAGAAGATGTTCCTCTTCCTCGCTCCGAAGAAGGCCGGCGTTGCCAAAAAAAGCCAGCAGAAGCGCGACAACGAGCGCCGCGAGGCCGAAGCCAAGGAAGCCGCACAGGTTGAAAGCGAGGCAGTCAGCCGCAACAGCGGTCTGCTGGCCAATGCCAAGGGCGGCGAGGAGCTGCTGAAGGCCGTACTGCCTGCCGACGAAGATTAGAGAAATAAAGGTGCGTAACGCCCGGTATATGCGTTGCCGCCGCTTTATAAACAAAGTTATAAATTTAAATTAAAAAAACAATGCCAAAAGTAAAGACAAACTCCGGAGCTAAGAAGCGTTTCCGCTTCACCGGTACAGGTAAGGTAAAGCGCCATCACGCTTACCACAGTCACATCCTGACAAAGAAGACAAAGAAACAAAAGCGCAACCTCGTTCACGACGCTATCGTTGACGTAACGAACATGAAGCAGGTTCGCGAATTGCTCTGCCTGCGTTAATTTTATCCATTAGTTGAACTTTAAAAGAAGAAGATTATGCCAAGATCAGTAAATCACGTTGCATCAAAAGCAAAAAGAACCCGTATTCTGAAGCTCACTCGTGGATATTATGGAGCTCGCAAGAACGTATGGACCGTAGCCAAGAACACATATGAGAAAGGTCTCACCTATGCTTATCGTGACCGTCGCACCAAGAAGCGCAACTTCCGCGCCCTGTGGATTCAGCGTATCAACGCTGCCGCACGTCTCGAGGGCATGAGCTACAGCAAGCTGATGGGAGCCCTGACGAAGGCCGGCATCGAGATCAACCGCAAGGTGCTCGCCGACCTCGCCATGAACAACCCCCAGGCTTTCAAGGCCATCGTTGACAAGGTGAAGTAAAGAGAAATTTTCATTCAACTTCATAGTAAGTAAGAACGCCGTAACTCGTGAGGGTTGCGGCGTTCTCTGTGTTTACACTCCCATACACGAGGTCGTTCCGAGTGCCGTGAGTGCGGCAGTGGCGGCTGCTACTATTATTCGCAGGATCGCCTCCCAAATATGATTCTTTCGCATAATCATTAGATTTTTCTTGTTTTGTTTTCATTAAAGCCCCCCTCTCTTTCCAGAGAGGGGTCGGGGGTGAGTCTGTCTCCTCCCCTCGGGGAGGTCGGGAGGGGGTTAGCCCTCTCCCTCTTCCTCCTCTTCCTCCTTATCCACATCGTTGAAGGTGGTCTCCTCGAAGCGGCATCCGTCGAGGATGGCGCGCGAGCGGGCACCCGTTGCGCTGTCGATCTTCAGCGTGGGCTGGAAGAGGATGCGCGAGTTCTTGATGTTGCGGTTGGCGGAGAAGGCCTTCGCCGTCGGCGCGGGAGTCGTGGTGATGGCAATCTTGAAGCGGCCCAGACCGGGGATGACGATGATCTCGCTGTTCTGCATGTGGCGCTTCATCACGCGCACCAGCTCCTTCAGCACGGCATACACGTCGCTCTCCTTGGCGCTCACGTTCTCCTCAATCTCCTGGGAAATCTTCTCCAGGTCGAAGCTGCCGACGTGCACGGCACGGGCGTACCACTTTCCCTTGTTCACACTGTCCTTGCGGTTGTCCTGATAAAGTCTGTACTTAACACTCATA
>Ga0247611_10000621_pt1 | contig 70170 bp, 53 predicted proteins | sample 177DNAGHGhighgp2_FD_192422 | JGI IMG/M metagenome (GOLD analysis project Ga0247611, IMG submission 192422) | Sheep rumen microbial communities from Palmerston North, Manawatu-Wanganui, New Zealand - 1770 DNA GHGhigh gp2 | ecosystem: Host-associated > Mammals > Digestive system > Stomach > Rumen...
CCGAAAGGGGAGCATACGCTATCCGCATGGCTCAAAGGCTTTAATAATCGCAGAATTTTATTCTGCTCTGCAAAAAAATCCCCTAAATATTTGCATATGTGCAAAATTTGTTGTACCTTTGCAGCCGCAAAGGTTTTTACGATGGAGCAACTGATAGACATACGGCGGCCGGTGACGGTTTGCAAGGCATCAGCGGGTACGGGTAAGACGTACACGCTGGCGGCGTATTATGTGGGGCTCTTGCTGTCCGGTGAGGACTATCGGTCGATTCTCGCCATCACGTTCACCAACAAAGCGACGGCGGAGATGAGTGAGCGTATCATCCGTTATCTGTATCAGATCTCGCAAGGCGAGGAGGCGGCTTTCCTGGCACGGGCGAGGCAGTTCATGCTGCGGGACAACGATGCGCCGGATGCCCTTCTGGCGCAAAGGGCAGGGGAGTGCTTCCAAAAGATGCTGCTGGACTACGATAACGTCCATGTGATGACCATCGACTCGTTCTTACAGTCCCTGCTTGGCGGTTTGGCGAGCGTGCTGCAGATGAATGCCGGTGTGAACACCGAGTTGGATATCGACCCCATCATCCGGCAGGCGGTGGATCAGTTGCTGACCACCGACATGACGGTTGCGGACCGGCGGATCTTGGAGGACTACATGCGGCTCAAACTGGACGAGCAGAGTCACTGGGACGTTCGCCAGAGCTTATGCGCGATGGCGAAAGAGTTATACAACGAGTCCGTGCAACTGTTAGATGCCGAAGGCAAGGTGCTGTTCGATGCCGACGCGATCGCACGAAGACGTGCCGTCTTGGAGGACGCATGGCGCACGAACAAGCAACGTCAAGCCTTGGAAGACCTGCTTAAGACCTGTAACCCGGAGGGTTATAACCGCTATACCTTAGCCGCCTACGAGCGGCTCAAACGCTCCATCGCCGAACCCGCCAAGGTCACCCCAAAGGACCGGTTCCGGGGCGTGAGCGAGAAGAGTTGTAACGCCGACGAGATGGCGCAGGCAAGTGCCCTGGCAGCCGAAGTGGGACGGTACTATAACACCTGGCAGCTGACGGTGCGGTTCAGTAGGGATACCGAGTTGATGGGTTCGTTGCAGAAACTCATCCAACGGAACCTCAACGAAGCCAACAGTGCGCTGTTAGCCCGCACGGCGAGTACGCTCACCCAAGCGCTGCGCGCAGGCGATGCCGATTTCATCTTGGAGAAAGCCGGCATCCGCTACCACCACGTGCTGATGGATGAGTTCCAGGACACCAGCCGTTTGCAATGGAGCGTCATCCGCCAGTTGCTGCAAGATGTGTTAGCCGGCGCCGGAAACACCCTGCTCATCGTGGGCGATATCAAGCAGTCCATCTATCGCTGGCGAAACGGCGATTGGCATATCATGGATTCGTTAACGAATGAAGGAGTGAACGAGTTAACGAATGAACGAGTGAACGAAAAGTTCACTTCGTTGACGAAGAATTTCCGAAGCAGCGAAGAAGTGGTGCGGTTCAACCTGTCGTTGTTCGATTTTATCATCCGGAACGAAGGCGCGTCCGAACGGATCTACGGCGAGGATTACGACCCGCAGCACTTGGAGCGTTTCTACAACGCCGGGAAGAAACGCGGCGGGTACGTGCGCTTCAAAGCCTTCCCGAAGGGAACGAAAGAGGACTTGGCGCAGGATATGTTCGACCGCATGGAAGAGTTGCTGCAAGCCGGAGCAAGTCCGTCCGACATGATGGTGCTCGTTCGGGAGAAACGGGAAGCGGCTTTCATCACCTATCTCAAGAGTCAACTGCCGCAGGAGGATTATCCGCTATTACACCAAGCCGCTATCGTCAGTGCCGACAGTTTTCTGTTAGATGCCTCGGGCGACGTGCAGGTGTTGATCGCAGGACTGAGACTGATTGCCAAAGACGATCCCGTGGCGGCACAGTTGATTATGCAACGCACAGGCGACCCGACCGTCATCACCCGCCTTCGCGAACAGGTGACACCAAAGACCCCGCTCTACGAAGCCGCTTGTGAGATCCTGCGAATCCTGCTGACCGATGCCGAAGGACAATACCAAGGTTCCGAGACCGCCTATATCAATAACTTATTGGATCGCATACGTGCCTACGTAGGCGCGTACGGCAGCCATCTGGACGAATTCCTGACGTACTGGGACGACACGATGCATGCCAAATCGATTCCGGCATCTGCGACCAATGCCATCCGTATCATGACTGTCCATGCCAGCAAAGGCTTACAAGCGCAGACGCTGTTCGTACCTTTCTGCACCTGGACCAAAGAGGCGGGCAGACATCCGCAGAAAATATGGTGCGAGGTGGCATCCGAACTGCAAGCCGGTGACGACTACGTGCCTATTCAGGACGGCACCGAGATGGCGGAGTCCGCTTATTCGGCAGCGTACGAAGAGGAACACCTGAACATGCGGGTTGATAACCTCAACATGCTCTACGTGGCGCTCACACGTGCCGAAGACAACCTGTTCGTCTCCACCCTGTATCCGGTCAACAAAGACGGTAAGATGGGCACCTGCAACCACGTGGGACGTTATATCATGGACTTCCTTGGAGCCGATGAGTTTATCACCGGAACGCCGGTGATAAAGTTGAAAGTAGAAAGTTTAAAGTTGAAAGAAGAACTCACCGCCGAACTGTGGGCGAATGATGCGCAGGTACGGTTCGTGCAGAGTCAGGAAGGTGCGTTATACACCGATTACGGCGAAGAGGCATACCGGCGTGTGGCTCGAATGGACGAAGGAACGCTGTGTCATGAGATCTTCGCGCACCTTCGCAAAGCCGATGAACTGGATGCCGTGCTCGATACCTTCGAGAGTAACGGCGAGATACGCGATACCGCACAACGGGAGAATTTGAAAGCCCTCATCTCGGCGGCATGGGAAGGAAACGAACAGATGCGGGACTGGTTCACCGCCCCTTGGGAACTACGGCTGGAAGAGGCCATCTATATCGACCAAAAAGAAGTGCGACCAGACCGCGTGATGATCAATCCGCAAACCAAAGAAGCCATCGTGCTCGATTATAAATTCGGTTCTTGGAACGACCATTACCTGACGCAGGTAAGCGAATACAAACAAGCCCTGCGTAACTTAGGCTACGAACCCGTTCGCGGGTACTTATGGTTCGCCAAAGAGAACCGATTAGTGGAGGTGAAAAAATGAAGGACAGTTTCTTGGAACAAGTAGCGCGCTCTATCTTGGATAAGATAGGTTGGCAGCAGTTACACAACACCACGTTCGTGTTGCCCTCTCACCGTGCCGGGTTGGTACTCAAAGATGCGATCCTTCGTTGTCAAAAGGAACGCCACGCACAAGCCGTTTGGGCTCCGCAGGTACAGACCCTCACCCAACTGCAGGACTACCTCAGTCCCCTCTATGCCGAAGATGAGTTCTTCACCATCGTGAGGTTGTATAAACTATACAAATCACAAATCACCAATCACCAATCACAAATATCTTTGGACCTCTTCTACGGCTGGGGTAGGCAGATGGTGGCGGATTTCACGAACGTGGACGCATCCATGCCGGCAGAAGAAGTACCGAATTTCTTTGACAACACCATCGCTGCGCATACCTTGGAACAATGGGAACTGGATGAGGAGACGGAGCAAAGGCTGAAAGCCTTGATGAATGGTGAATTGATGAATGGTGAATTGATGAATGGTGAACGGGAGTCCGTCAAGGAGCAGTACAACGCATTGTGGCAACAGTTATATACCTTATACCGCGATTTGAAAGCCGAGATGGCAGCGGAGCAGAAGGGTTTTGCAGGCATGCGGCAACGGGCGGTGTTGGAGCATTGGGAGGACGAAGAGATCCAAAAAAAGATAGCCGGACGGACGTATGTCTTCGTCGGTTTTAACTATCTGCTGCCGGTGGAACGGGACCTGATGCTGCGCTTACGCGATGCCGGACAAGCCCTCTTCTACTGGGACTACGTTCCGAACTTCGAGACGAACACCAAAGCCTTCTCTTTTGCCAAGCAGAACCATGCCTTGTTAGGCGGTGAGAATCTGAAACCAACAGCTAACAGCCCAAAGCCAATAGCCTTAATAGAATGCGTGTCGCGTGAAGCGCAGGCACAATACGTGCACCGGTGGTTGCAAGACAACTACACGCAGCAAGGACAGAAAATAGGCGTGGTCATTTGCGACGAGACGATGTTGGAACCCGTCATCTATACCTTACCCGCCATCACTTTGGACGAGGAGAAAGGACCCGAACCCATCAATATCACCAAAGGTTTTCCGCTGCGTAACACCGCTGTTTATGCCCGTGTGCTGCGATGGTTGAACGACCGGCAGCGAGGCAACGCCGAAGATATCGTCAGTCCCGAAATCATCGACGAATTATTGAACGAGGTATTGGTTCGGAATACCGATATCCCGGCATCCCGGGATACCGAAAAAACGGTCGAATCCCTCCCCTGGAAAGACCTGCTTATTCTGGAATCGGAGTACCAGGTACGTAAGATCGCCAACCGGATGCGCAGTCTGATCGTGAGCGGTTTGGGTGACGTACCGTTCACGCTTAAGTTACTGCGCCTGTTGATGCGGCGCACGATGGAGAACGTGACGATGCCTTTCCATGGCGAACCCATCACCGACATGCAGATCATGGGTGTGCTGGAGACGCGTCTGATGGATTTTGACAAGTTACTGCTGCTGAACGTGGAGGAAGGGGTCATCCCGCAGAAGACCACGGACATCAGTTTCATCCCTTATTACTTACGCAAAGCCTACCACATGCAGACGCCGGACGAACGGGCAACGGTATATGCGTATAACTTCTTCCGCTTACTGAGTCGAACCGACCAAGCGACCATCCTCTATGCGTCCGCTTCGACGGATGGCGGCAAAGGCATGTCCCGTTTTGTGATGCAGATACTGTACTCGCCTGCTTTTGACGTAGAACGGATGAGTCTGCAGGAGTCCGATACGATTACGCAGATGCCGGATGAGACCGCTACTCCGCAACCATCGCTCTTATCGACCCTGCAGGTGGAGAAGGGTTGGATCAAACGTCCCGACGGAAGACGATACCGGATGTCACCCAGTGCGCTGAATACCTATATCGCCTGTCCCCGCAGTTTTTATTTGCAATATATACTTGGTCTGCAAGCCAAAGAGGAAGAAGAGGTGCTGTTCGCCCCCAACACGATGGGTTCGTTCGTACACCTCTGTATGGAATATATCTACCGTACTTACCTGCATTGTGACGGCAGCGAACCCGTGCGCGTCAGTCCCGAAGCGATCGAAGCCGTTCGAACCGATGAGGCGAAGATGCAAGCGGCGCTGACGGCCGCCTATGAGGCGATGAATGCAGAAATCACCAACGACCAATCACCCATCACCAATCCTAAATATATCCCCGAGCACCATGTAGGCGAAAACGTGATCATCTTAGGCTACGTCAACAATATCTTGGAGCGCGACCGGGAAGATGCCAAAACGGGTTTGCAGATATGCGGTCTGGAGTTGGATTGTAACTTCTCCGTTCCTTTGGACGGTATCGGCGAATTGCTGACCGGAGGTAAGATTGACCGACTGGATATATACGGTGCACCGGGACACGAAGTGATGCGTGTAGTGGACTACAAGACAGGCGGTTATAACGACACCACCCATGCCAAACGCATGTCGGCTAACTGGGAAGAGATGATGAGTAGCGAAGACAAGAGTTACGTTCGTCAGACCCTCGTCTATAGTCACGCCGTGCTGGCAAGCCGGCAGCCGAAGATACCGATCGAACCCCATCTGTTCTTCTGCCGGAAGAAGTTGACGGATATCGTGACGACGGTCGATGTGGAAGCGCAGACGGTGCAAGACTACGCAGCGATACAGGCACCTTTTCTGGAAGCCTTGCAGCAGAAGATGAAAGAGGTGCTGACCGCTACTTCTTTCCCCATGTGTGCCGAAGAGAATTGTCCTACTTTCTGTCCGTTCGCTACGCTGTGCGGGAGGAAAGTGGAGAGTTAAGAGTTAAGAGATAAGAGATAAGAGTTAAGAATTATGATACAGAATTATCGAGTAGCAGATTTCGGGTTCGCGATAGAGGCGACCGAAGAACAGATCAAGCAGTTAACGAACTATGCCCCGTTTGCGACGGAGCAGGCGGAACAAGCGGACTTCCTGTTCACCATCCGGGTGCATGATGAACCGATGCCGTCTCCCGAAGGCTGGGAGCATGTCTATACCGACACGTCGGATGACGACATGCCGCGTATCGAGATGTACAAACAGGCGGACGAGTGGCTCTTTAGGGTGTCCCTCTATAAGGAAAGCGGTATCGTGAGTACGATGCGTTGTTCGAAAAACTGGAGCGAAGTGAAGCTCTATATGGCAGATAACTATACCCGTTTTGCCATCGATAATGCAGCCATGCTGGTCTATGCCTTCGCCACGGCGGACAAGAAGACGCTGCTCTTCCATTCCTCCGTCACGATGCGGCAAGGAAAAGGTTTCCTCTTCCTCGGGCATTCCGGTACCGGTAAGAGCACCCATTCCCGTCAATGGTTGGCTGCCTTCGACGATGCGGTGCTGCTGAACGATGACAACCCCGTCGTTCGTATCCTGCCCGATAATCAAGTGCTGGTCTATGGCTCGCCCTGGAGCGGTAAGACCGCTTGTTACAAGAATGAACAGGTACCCGTAGGCGCCTTGGTACAACTGGCGCAAGCACCGGAGAATACGATCCAACAACTGCGCATGACGCAGGCGTATCCTTATATCCTGGCATCGGTGAGCGGACTCAAAGTGTTGCCGCAGATGATGGACCGCCTGTACGAAGCGATCGCAGCCTTATTGGAATTGAAACCGGTGTATAAATTGGAATGCTTACCTAACACGGACGCGGCACGACTATGTGCTCAAACGTGTTCACTTTAGTCCGGTCATACGGACAGGAGACCTTGATATAGTTCTCCGTAAATCCGTACATAAGACCGTCTTTTTTGGACGATTCCCAGAGCACGAGGGCTTGATCGCCTTCGTGTTCTTTATAGAAGGCAGCGGTCTTGCGTGCCGAGATCTCGTGTAACTGCTTGCTGCGTCTTTCCCGCTCTTTGAGCGGAACCACCACCAGATCCATCTCGAGCATACGCGTGTTGGCGCGTTCCGAATAGGTGAACACATGCAACTGGCTCACCGGCAGAGACTCGATGAAATCGACGTATTCCGCCCAACACTGTTCCGTCTCACCCCGTACGCCTACCATACAATCGACACCGATGAAGGCATTGGGCATGAGCGCTTTGATACGTCCCACCCGTTCGGCAAACAGTTCCCGGGTGTAACGGCGTCCCATGATCTTGAGCACCGTGTTACTGCCGCTCTGCAAAGGAATATGAAAATGCGGGGCGAAATGCCTGCTATGCGCCACGAAATCGATGATCTCATCGCTCAGCAGGTTGGGTTCGCAACTGGAGATCCGTACCCGGTAATCGCCTTTCAGATCATCAAAAGCACGTAGCAGATCAATGAACTGTTCGTTGGTGCTTCGTCCGAAATCACCGATATTCACACCGCTGATAATCAGTTCTTTCGCTCCTTCGTCTATCGCCTGCTGCGCCTGCTGTACCAGCGACTCGATGGACGGATTACGACTCTTACCGCGTGCCAACGGGATCGTGCAGTAGGAGCAGAAATAATTGCATCCGTCCTGCACTTTGATGAAGCACCGCGTACGGTCATCCCGACTGTACGCCCCATGAAAATCGTCCACTTCGCGAATCGAAGAAATAGCGATTTGTGATTTGTGATTGGTGATTGGTGATTGGTGATTTTCGAGCTTCTCAATGAACTCATTCAGATGGAATTTCTCATCCTGCCCGAGTACGTAATCGACACCCTCTATATGGGCGATCTCGTCGGGTTTGAGTTGGGCGTAGCAACCCGTCACGATCAAGATGGCATCGGGGTTCTGCCGACGGATGCGATGAATCATCTGGCGGTCCTTATGGTCCGCCGTATCGGTGACGGTGCAGGTGTTGATGATGCATAGGTCCGCCGCTTCGCCGCTCTTGGCACGCGTATGACCGCGTTCTAACAATGCCTTTCCCAACGCACTACTCTCCGCAAAATTCAACTTGCAACCTAATGTTGTGAACGAAATTTTCATAAATCGGCTGCAAAATTACAAAATTTCTTGCATATGTGCAAATTTTTTTGTAATTTTGCGCCGCATTTTAGTGTATAGTTTAAAATTGATATGAATTGGTTTACTAATTTATTTGTAGGTACGGGCATCGCGCACACGATCGTGATGTTGGCGATAGTCATCGCTGCCGGTATTTTCTTGGGCGCCAAACTGAAATTTAAAGGGATCTCTTTGGGTATCACGTGGATCTTATTCTGCGCCATCGCGTACAGTCATTTTGCATGCAATCATTTCGGAATGCATCTGAATGCGGACGTACTGAATTTTGCGAAGGACTTGGGTCTGATCCTCTTCGTCTATTCGATCGGTCTGCAGGTGGGGCCGGGATTCTTCTCCAGTTTCGGCAAAGGCGGTATCAAATTAAACATGATCGCTTTCGGTGTCGTGTTCCTCGGATGCTTGGCGGCGTATCTGATCCATGTGATCAGCGGAGAAGACATCGCCGTGATGACGGGTGTGCTCTTCGGTGCGGTCACCAACACACCGGGTCTGGGTGCTGCACAGCAGACCTACCAGGACTTGACGGGTGCGGCGAATCCCGATATCGCATCGGGTTACGCGATGGCTTATCCCTTAGGCGTGGTAGGTATCATCCTCTCATTGCTGCTTATCCGTTGGATCTTCCGTATCAAGTTGGAGAAGGAGGAAGAACAGGTGCAGGCGGAGAAAGGGGAAGAACGGCAGGTGACCCATTTTGATTTGGAGTTGCAGAATCCGCAGGTGGAAGGAATCCGGGTACGGGATTTGAAACTGCTCACGCATGTCAATATCGTTGTCACCCGTCGTATCGACACGAACGGGGTAGAGATGATGCCGGATGCGGACACGGTGCTGCATGTAGGCGACAAGGTGCGGTTTGTAGGCGACGTGCAGAATGAACGAACGATCCTCCTGCTCGGTCCGCAGATAGAGGTGACGTGGGAAGAGAAAGAGAAAGATGTTCATCTGGTAAGCAAACATATTATCGTTTCCAAACCCAAATACAACGGTCGGCTGATCCGTGACCTGCGTATCCGGGAGGCGTTCAATGTGACGATATCCCGTGTACGTCGTGCGGGTATCGAACTGTTGGCGACCAGTGACCTGCGTCTGCAGATGGGGGACCGTCTGACCGTGGTAGGCGAACAGGAAGCGGTAGAACGGGTGTCGAAAGCGTTCGGTAACTCGACCAAGAAACTGGAGGCGCCGAACTTGGCATCCCTCTTCTTCGGTATCGTGTTAGGTGTGGCGTTCGGTTCGATTCCGTTTGCCTTACCGGGTTTGAGCCAACCGTTCAAACTGGGCTTGGCAGGCGGCAGTCTGATCATCGCCATCCTGATGGGCGCGTTCGGTGCCAAATGGCATGTGGTGACCTATACCACTACTTCTGCGAACCTCATGATACGTGAGATCGGTATTTCGCTCTTTTTGGCGGCGGTCGGTTTCGGTGCCGGAGAAGGTTTTGTGGATACGCTGGTCAACGGAGGTTACGTATGGATCGGTTACGGCGTGATCATCACGCTGCTTCCGTTGCTCATCATGGGTATCATCGGACGCAAGAGTATGAAGTTGGATTATTTCACGCTGATGGGAACGATAGCAGGTTCCACTACGGATCCTCCTGCATTGGCATATGCCACAGGACAGAGTACTACGAATGACCGTGCTGCCGTGGCTTACTCCACCGTCTATCCTCTAACGATGTTTTTACGCGTCCTTACGGGACAATTGATGATCTTGTGCTTCCTATAAACAAAGACATATTACGTTTATCGCTGCCGAGTATCTTGGCGAATATCACGATTCCGTTGGTGGGTATCGTGGATACGGCGATAGTGGGTCACATCAGCGATGCGGCTGCTATCGGCGGTATCGCTATCGGTACGATGCTCTTTGACCTGCTGTACTGGAACTTCGGTTTCCTGCGTGTGGGCACGAGCGGTCTGACGGCGCAAGCCTACGGTAAAGGGGAAGGGGTGAACACGGGGGAACGGGTGAATGCTGAATGCAGGAAGATACTGACACGGAGCCTGACCATCGCTTTGATAGCTGCCTTTCTGATCTGGGCGATCCAAGCGCTATTCGTGAAGGCGGTGTTGGCGGTCGTACCTTGTTCGATTGAGGCGGCAAGTGTAGCCAAACGTTATTTCTTCATCCGCATCTGGGCAGCCCCGGCTACGCTGATGTTATTCACCTGCAAGGGTTGGTTCATCGGCATGCAGGACACCAAAAGTCCGATGGCGGTGGATATACTGGTGAACGTGATGAACATCGCTGCCAGTTATTTCTTGGCCATCCGTGCTTCGATGGGTGTGGAAGGTGTTGCTTTCGGTACCCTCATCGCTCAGTATTCGGGATTGCTGTTGACGGTGCTTATCCTGGCGTTCAAGTACAAGATTATCCGTATCGGTTTGATTGAGATGATCATGTCGTTACGGGGCGCAGAGCTGAAAAGGATGATGGCGTTGAACGGCAACCTCATCGTGCGTTCGCTTTGTTTTTTAGTGGTATATGTAGGTTATACCTCTTTGGCAAGTATGTATGGCGATACCGAATTGGCGGTAAGCAGTATCCTGATGAAACTGTTTATGTTCTTCTCCTTCTTCGTGGACGGTTTTGCCTATGCCGGCGAAGCCTTGGTAGGGAAGACGATCGGAATGAGTCGTGCTGACGCACTCAATGTTGAAATGAGCACGACAAAGTCGCTCAATGATGTGGTGCGATCGCTCTTTACATGGAGTATGGGCGTCGGGGTGTTGTTTACTTTGATCTACGGTATTTGGGGAAAGACGTTCATCGCAGCGATGACCGATGATGCGACGGTCTTGGTAGCGGCAGAGAGATATATCGTTTGGTTGGCAGCCATGCCGCTCGTCAGTGCCTTGGCGTTCATGTGGGACGGTATCTTTGTAGGCGCGACAGCCGGCAAACAGATACGCAATGCGATGATCTGGGCAGCGGTCGGTTTTGTGATCGCCTATGCCGCCACGTTCCGATGGATAGGAATTCAAGCGCTTTATGTGGCGTATTTCGTGCATCTGATAGCCCGGGTCGTGTACCTGTCCGTCCAATGGAAAGAAAGAGAAATAGATTATGAAAGATAGATTGGTTTATATAAGTCTGATGGCATTGGTCATCACCGCCTGTTCCTCCCGGGAGCATGCGGCACGTCAACAAGCACCCTTGAAAGTGCAGACGATGGTGGTGACAAGCGGTACCTACGGCAGTTCTGCCCGTTATGTAGGCGCAGTGGAAGCCGTGCGTGAGACACCGCTGAGTATGCAGACACCGGGTCGTGTGACGCAGGTGCTTGTCAAGAACGGAGAACGGGTGAACCCGGGGCAAGTCCTCTTGACCGTCGATGACACGCAGGCACGTAATGCCTTGACATCCGCTGATGCGGCGCTGCGTCATGCGCAGGACGGGTTTGACCGTGTGCAGCAGGTGCATGCCAAAGGAGTGGTTTCCGACCAGAAGATGGTAGAGATAGAGAGTCAGTTGGCGCAAGCCCAAGCGATGTATGATGCGGCACAGAAACAGTTGGACGAGTGCTCGTTGGTTGCTCCTTGCGAAGGAATCGTACAGGGTTTGGAAATAGAACAAGGACAGACGGTACTGCCCGGTGCTCCGCTCTGTTCCCTGTTGGACGTGACGGGTTTCAGCATTCGTTTTGCCGTTCCCGAAGCGGAGATCAAAGACTTGGCACCCACCGGTCAACTGTACTGCGCTGCCGTAGATAAGACGCTGCCGGTTCAGGTGATAGAGAAAGAGATGAAAGCGAATGCGCTGACCCATACCTATGATGTGGTAGCGAAGATAGAAGGCGGCGTCGATGTCCTGATGGCAGGTATGGTGGGCGTGGTAACGATTAGCGATGAGCGATTAGCGATGAAGGGGGAGTTCGTCATTCCGGCGAAATGTATCTTACTCAAACCCGAAGGGGCAACCGTTTGGGTGAAGGAAGACGGAAAGGCCGTTCGACGACTCGTCACGGTGGACGGCTACCAGGCGGACGGCGTTCGTATCACAGCAGGTCTGCAGGCAGGCGACTCCCTGATTATAGAAGGATATCAGAAACTTTACAATTATTGTAAAGTTATTTGTGATTTGTAATTTGTGATTTGTAATTTGTGATTTTTGAAAACCAGTAAGCACATAGAAGGCGCCATGAAGCGGCACGGATTAGTGATGGCACTATTCCTGTTGCTGATGGGATTCGGTATATGGTCGTTGCCGAAGATGAACAAGGATGAGTTTCCTCAGTTCACGATGCGGCAGGGACTGGTGGTGGCGGTCTATCCCGGTGCGACGGCGGATGAGGTAGAGCAGCAGGTGACGATACCCTTGGAGGAATATATCAACTCCTTCGAAGCGGTGGATAAGAGTCTCACCTTCAGCAGAACCGAAGACGGGATGGTCTATGTCTATGTAATGCTCCGTATGGAGAGTATCGATAATGAGGTGGCATGGAATAAGATCCGTGCCGGCTTACCCTTACTGCAGAAGACCCGTCTGCCGGCAGGCGTATTGCAGACCTTGGTCGTCGATGACTTCGGGAATACCTCTTCCCTCTTAATCGCCGTAGAGAGCGATCAACGCAGTCCGCGTGAGCTGGAAGAATACACCCGTCAGATAGGTACGAAGTTACGCACGATACCGGAGATGGGTAAACTGCGTATCATGGGTCAGCAAACCGAAGAGATCGCCATCACGATAGATCCCGAACGCCTGTCTATGTACGGCATCCATCCCTCGGTACTGCAGTCGCAGATGGCGCTGCAGGGACTGCGCACGATAGGTGGAGAGAACGGGAACCAAGGTCTGTTACAAGTGGTCATCCCTTACCAGACCGAGTACGAATGGCAGGAACAGATCATATGGTCCGATGCGGTGACGGGCAACACGGTACGGCTCAAAGATATCGCAACGGTGGAACGACGTTACCAGGCCGCCAAGCAGTATGTAGAGCATGACGGGGCACCTTGTCTGATCTTGAATATAGAGATGGTGCCGGGACATAATATCGTCGCCTTTGGTAACGAGGTGGATAAAGCCTTGGAGGAAGTGGCGGCTTTATTACCGCCCGACATCCGCTTCCATCGCATCACCGACCAACCCAAAGTGGTCAACGACTCCGTATGGTCCTTCTTACGGGATATCTTGATCTCCATCATCGTGGTCATCGTCGTGATGCTGGTGCTCTTCCCCTTACGAACGGCGCTGGTGGCAGCAACAGGTTTACCCGTTTGTACCGCCATCTGTATAGGACTGATGTTCGTGACGGGTATCGAACTGAATACGGTTACCTTGGCTGCTTTGATCTTCGTATTAGGTATGATCGTCGATGACTCGGTGATCGTCATTGACGGTTACTCGAACCTGCTGGAGAAACATCACTCCCGTTGGTACTCCGCCATCGTCAGCACCAGTATGCTGTTTGTACCGATGTCCTTGGCAACGATGGCGATATGCGGTATGTTCTTCCCCATGACCCGTATCATCACCGGTCCTTTAGGGGAGTTTGTCCAACTCTTCCCCTTCGCCGTGCTCTTTGCCTTGGTAGCCAGTATCTTCTATGCAAGTTGGGTGACACCTTATTTGTCCTACCGCTTCGTACGGGAACGTAAAGATAGCGAATGGACGCTTTTCGAACGGATGCAGAACCGTTTCTTCGGTTGGTTACAGCGTACCTACCAACGTGTGCTCAGTGCTTGTTTTAAGCGACCGGTTATCGTTTGGACCATACTGGTCATTTCTATCGGTACGGGTCTGTTCTTACTCTCCCGACTGAACCTGCAGTTGTTACCCAAGGCGGAACGGGAGTTCTTTGCCGTCGAGATCCATCTGCGTGACGGAGCGACGGTGGAAGAGAGTGCCGTAGTGGCTGATTCCTTGGCGCGTATCTTAGGAAAGGACGAACGGGTGACATCCGTCACGGCGTTCATGGGACAGTCTTCTCCCCGTTTCCATGCCACCTATACCCCGCAGACACCGGCTCCTAATTTTGCCCAACTGATCGTCAATACGAAGTCGAGTGTGGCAACCGGACAGATTCTCAAAGAGTACGGTCCGAAGTATGAGAACTATTTCCCCAATGCCTATGCCCGGTTCAAACAGTTGGACTACCAGGCGGTGAAGAACCCGCTCGAAGTGCGTGTGAAAGGTGAACAAAGGGAACAGATGGCTCCGATAGCGGATAGTATCTTACTATTCATGCAGCAGTTACCGCAGCTCCAATGGGTACATAGCGATTATGATAAGATAGCCCCTTCCACCCGTATCGTGCTCAAACCCGAAGAGGCCACCCGTTTAGGCATCACGGAGACGATGCTCTCCGTTTACTTACGGCAAGCCACACAAGGCACGACGGTTACTACCTTGTACGAAGGCAGTTACGGCGTACCGGTAGTGCTTTATACCGCCGGAACGGAACCGATGAATGCGGAGAGCTTAGGGGCATTGCAAGTACCTACCGCCATTCCTTCCGTATGGGTACCGCTGCGACAAGTGGCGACTATCGAACCGGCTTGGCATCATACCATGTTGGAACGGCGTAATGCGGTGCAGACCATCACGATAGGTGCAGATATGAAGGGAACGGCGAGTCAAGTCGATGCCGAACGAACCGTTCGGCAATGGATCAATACCCATCTGACGGATCTACCCGAAGGCGTGTCCATCAGTTATGGCGGTTTGACGGAGATCAACGGTCTCATCCTGCCGCAGATATTATGGAGTATCGTGGCAGCTCTGGCGGTGATGTTACTGCTCATGCTTTATCACTTCGGTAAGTTAGGCCTTTCCTTCCTTACCCTCTCCAGCGCCATCCTCTGTCTGTTCGGTTCGATGACGGGATTATGGTTGTTTAAGTTGGATATATCCATCACGGCGGTCTTAGGTATCGTCAGTCTGATCGGTATCATCGTGCGCAATGCGATCATGATGTATGAGTATGCGGAGGATGCCCGTAAATACAAACACTTGTCCTATCGGGAGGCGGCTTACCAAGCCGGGTTACGACGTATGCGTCCGGTCTTCCTGACCAGTGCCACAACGGCTTTAGGTGTGTTACCGATGATCATTACGCATTCGAGTCTATGGATGCCGATGGGTGTGGTGATCTGTTTCGGAACGATCTTCACCTTACCGCTGACGGTAACGATCCTGCCGGTGGTGTATTGGAAAGTGCATGAGACAAAAGTCGAAAGATGAGAGTGCTTGTTTTGGGAGATATGACCCGGTGTACGGAGCAGGAGGTACAACGATTGTTACCGCTTGTTTCCGAGCAACGCCGCCAACAGGCGCTCAAATATAAGCATACGTTCGGACAGTACTGCTGCTTGAAGAGTTGGTTGATGCTGGAAGAAGGAATGAAAACTTTCAACTTTCAACTTTCAACTTTCAACTACGAAAAGAACGGCAAACCGTACGTTGAGAACGGTCCGTACTTTTCGATCAGTCATTGCAAAACCGCTATCGCGGTGGCGATAGATGACCGACCGATAGGTATCGATATTGAGAGTATCCGGCATGCCGATGATGAACTCATCGCCCGTACGATGAATGAGGAGGAGAAATCACAAATCACAAATCACAAATCACAAATCGAAAGCGCCCGCGCTTTCACCCGCCTATGGACGCAGAAAGAGGCGATCGTTAAGTTGGAAGGAACGGGCATAGAGAGTTTTGAGCAACTCCGCTCGATAAGAACACAGAACACCGATTACAGAATACAGACGTTTGAAAACGAGAATTATATATACAGTATAGCATATGGAAAACTACATTGTTTCAGCGCGTAAGTACCGGCCGCAGACCTTTGAGTCGGTAGTGGGTCAACAGGCGCTTACGCAGACTTTGCAGAATGCAATTCGTCAGAACCATCTGGCGCATGCGTATCTGTTTTGTGGACCGCGAGGGGTAGGTAAGACCACCTGCGCCCGTATCTTCGCAAAGACCATCAACTGTCTTAATCCGCAAAACGGGTTCGATGCATGTAACGAATGTGAGTCCTGCAAGGCCTTTAACGAACAGCGGTCGTTTAATATTCACGAACTGGATGCGGCGTCCAATAACTCGGTCGATGACATCCGTTCGTTGATTGACCAAGTGCGTATCCCGCCGCAGATAGGTAAGTACTCCGTCTATATCATCGATGAGGTACATATGCTCTCGGCAGGTGCTTTCAATGCGCTACTCAAGACACTGGAAGAACCCCCTTCATACGCCATCTTCATTCTGGCGACCACGGAGAAACATAAGGTGCTGCCGACGATCCTCAGTCGTTGTCAGGTCTATGACTTCAACCGTATCACCGTACCCGATACCATCGCTTATCTGCAGAAAGTGGCAGCGAACGAAGGTATCACGGTAAGCGAAGAGGCGCTGAACGTAGTGGCGCAAAAAGCGGACGGCGGTATGCGTGACGCCCTCTCTATCTTCGACCAACTGGTGGCTTTCTGCGGAACGACCATCACCTATGAGCGTACGATAGAGGTACTGAACGTGCTGAACGTCGATTATTACTTCTCCTTGGTGGACGATGCCTTGGCGCATGACGTGACGAAAGCCCTCTTGCTCTTCAATGAGGTGTTGAACCACGGTTTCGATGCCGCTCATTTCGTTACCGGTTTTGCAGAACACCTGCGGGACGTGCTGGTAAGCAAAGATGTACAGACCTTGCCGTTATTAGAGACGAGTGACGCTATTCGGGCGAAGTACGCAGCGCAGGCGCAACACTGTCATCCGATGTGGCTTTTCCAGGCACTCGACATCCTCAATACCTGCGATATCAACTATCGTACGGCACGGAATAAACGCCTGACGGTTGAACTGGCACTCGTCAAACTATGCCAACTCGGCGTGGCACAGACCGTTCCGACCACGCAACCCGCACCGCAGCCTACTGTGCACCCCGCACCGCAGCCTACTGTGCACCCCGCACCGCAGCCGCAGGCTGCTAAACCTGCTCTGCAGGAGACAATCACCAATCACCAATCACCAATCACCAATACTCCGAAGGAGTCTGCTCCTACGGTATCCATCCCCAAGATACCCAGTATCAGTCTTGGTGTAGGCAAGAAAAAAGAGGAACCAATCACAAATCACCAATCAACAATAACAAATACTCCTCCTCAAGAGGAGTCCAATCGCCCTTTTACGGCTGACCAACTCAGAGACGCGTGGGTTGGTCTGATAGCTGCCCATAAGGAGGAATTGCGTCTTAAAGAGTTGATGGAGAGTTATGCTCCCCGACTGATTGATGAACATACGGCTCAGATTCAGATGCCTAACCCTTGGCAGATGGATCAGATGCGAAAAGCCATGCCGGAACTGGCAAAGCAACTGCGGGAAGCCTTGCATAATAATCAACTGCACATCCAACTGGTACAAGCCGAGTTCAGTCAGGAACAGATGGCGTTTACGGCGGAAGAGAAATATGCTATCATGGCAGAGCAGAACCCTGCCGTCGCGATGCTCAAAGACCGACTCGACCTGCAAATAGACTAACCGGAGAGGCTCCGGAGCCGCTTATTCAACGATGGTAGATTTACTCAAATATTTGCCGACGACCCGCAAAGAGACGGATCTGCGTGGCTGGGACGAAGTGGACATTGTCTTCTTCACCGGAGATGCGTATATAGATCATCCTTCTTTCGGTGCCGCCGTATTGGGTAGGGTACTGGAAGCGGCAGGTTATCGCGTAGCGATAGTTCCGCAACCCGACTGGCATGGAGACTATCGCGATTTTAAAAAGTTCGGTCGTCCCCGTCTTTATTTTGCAGTGTCAGCAGGCAGTATGGATTCGATGGTGAACCATTATACGGCGGCGAAACGGCGTCGTTCCGATGATGCTTATACGCCGGACGGTAGGGCGGGAGCTCGACCCGACTATTGCACCATCACCTATTGTAAGATTCTTAAGCAACTGTACCCCGACGTACCCGTTGTGATTGGCGGTATCGAAGCATCTATGCGTCGGCTCACCCATTATGACTACTGGCAGGACAAACTGATGCCGTCTATCTTAGTCGATTCCGGTGCCGACCTGCTTGTTTATGGCATGGGCGAACAAGCCATGACGGAGATCGCAGATCAATTATCAATTATCAATTATCAATTATCAATTCCTCACAATATCCCGCAGACAGCGTATCTGACATCCGATAAATCGGAGATTCCTGCCGATGCTATTATGCTTGCTTCGCATGAAGAGGCCCTACGCGATAAACGCAAGCATGCTCAGAATTTCCGCTTGATGGAGATAGAGTCGAATAAGATCCATCAGACCACTTTAGTGCAACCGGTAGGCAAACAGTGGGTGGTGGTCAATCCTTCCTATCCCCCGATGTCGACGGAACAGTTGGATGCTATCTTTGATTTGCCGTTTACCTATACGCCGCATCCTAAATACAAAGACAAACGCATTCCGGCATACGACATGATCAAATGGTCCGTGTGCATGCATCGTGGTTGTTTTGGCGGCTGCTCGTTCTGCACTATTTCTGCCCATCAAGGCAAACAGATCGTATCCCGTTCCAAAGCATCTATCTTACGACAGATAGAACGACTCAGTCAGTTGCCGGACTGGCATGGGATCATCTCGGACTTAGGCGGACCATCGGCGAACATGTATCAGATGCACGGTAAGGACCTGTCCCTTTGTGAGAAATGTGCCCGACCGTCTTGTCTGCAACCGGCTATCTGTAAGAACCTCAACCAGGACTTCGGTCCCCTCTTGGATATATACCGGACGGTGGATAAACTGCCGTACGTCAAGCATGCGTTTGTCGGTTCGGGTATCCGTTATGACCTGATGAGCGAAGAGTATGCGCGCCAACTCATCACGCGCCATGTGTCCGGTCGTCTCAAAGTGGCACCCGAGCACAGTTCCGATAACGTGCTGCATATCATGCGCAAACCCAATTGGGCGAATTATTTGCGGTTCCGGGACTTGTTCCTGCGTATCAATAAGGAGGCGGGCTTGAACCAACAACTCATCCCCTATTTCATCTCCTCCCATCCGGGTTGCACCAAACGGGACATGTCGCTTTTGGCGGAGGAGACCAAACGTATGCATTACCGACCCGAACAGGTGCAGGATTTTACGCCTACACCGATGACGCTGTCCACTACGATGTTCTATACCGGCATCAATCCTTATACCGGTGAACCCGTCTATGTGGCACGTACACCCGAAGAGAAGAAACAACAAAACCAGTACTTTTTCTGGTATAAAAAATAACAAATGACCAATTACAAATAACCAATGGCAAAGAAGTATCGTATCAACCCGGAGACGCTGCAGTTAGAGCGTATCGAACACGGATTCCGATATTGGATCCGTCGTTCCGGAGGTTATATCATAGGAGGTATCTGTTTGGGAGTCATCTTCTTCTATGTCTTCCTCTATTTCTATCCCTCGCCAAGAGAAGCGTCCCTCATGCAGTATAACCGTAACCTGACGGCGCAGATGGAGGTGTTGGAGAAACAGGTGGACCAGATGCAGATCATCATGGCGGATCTCTCCCAACGGGATGATAACCTCTATCGGGCGATGTTAGGCGCCGAACCTATTCCGTTGACTGCCCGTATGGGAGCTTTGCAGCAGGTGTCTTACTACGACTCGCTGGCACGCATGTCCAATACCCAACTGGCAGCCGACCTGCAACGCAAGGTCGATATCTTGGAGAAAGAACTGTACGTACAGGCTCGTTCCTATGACGAGATACTGGAACTGGCGAAGAACCAGGAGATCCGTATGGAGAATATCCCGGCCATCCAACCGGTGCTTAACAAGGATCTCAAACGCATGGCGTCCGGTTACGGATGGCGTGTGGATCCTGTCTATCATATTCGCCGCTTCCATGAAGGTATGGATTTCTCGGCACCGGTTGGTACGGAGATCTTCGCTACCGGTAACGGTAAGGTCATCTATTCCGGTTGGAAACAAGGCTACGGTGAGACCGTGGAGATAGACCATGGTTTCAACTATACGACCCGTTATGCGCACTGCTCCAAACGAATCGCCAAAGTGGGACAGAACGTCAAAAGAGGCGATGTCATTGCTCTGGTCGGGAACACCGGTAAATCAACCGGTCCGCACTTGCATTACGAGGTGCATTATCTGGGCAAGGCCATCGATCCCCGTAACTTCTATTTCTATGACCTTAGTCCAGAGGACTACGACCGGATGGTGCAATTATCGTCCAATATGGGTAACATGATGGACTAAACGGCTAAAAATACGAATAAATTTGCATAATTCAAAAAAAAGCAGTAATTTTGCAGCCAATTTTAAATAATCGAAAATTATTTAACCTATCAATAGTATGAAGGAATACAATTTGACAACGAAGATGAAGTCCTATCAGTGGGATGAGTTAACCGACGAACAACGTGACGTGCTTACCATCGCCAAAGAGCAGGTAAAGCATAGTTATTGTCCGTACAGCCATTTTCATGTGGGAGCGGCAGCGAAACTGACCAACGGCGAAGTGATCCGGGGTTGTAATCAGGAGAACGCTGCGTATCCAAGCGGTCTCTGTGCCGAGCGTAGCGCTTTGTTCGCTGCCGGTGCACAATACCCCGAAGAGGCGGTTACCAAACTGGCGATAGCTTGTTTCACAGGCGGACATTTTACCAAGGAACCCGGTTCCCCTTGCGGTGCCTGCCGGCAGGTGATGTTGGAGACCGAGCACCGTTACGGCGGTAAGATGGAGGTGTTGCTCTACGGCGAAAACGAGATCTATGTCTTCGAGTCCGCAGCGGATTTGCTGCCCCTCATCTTCGTAAGCGAAAACTTAAAAGGCTAAACACAGACCGCTTCGCTGACAGAGCACAAAACACAGAACACAGAAATGAAGATCATAAAGAAAATAGACATATATCTGCTCCGGAATTTTCTGGGGTTGTTTTTGGCTACGTTCTTTATTGCCATCTTCATCCTGCTCATGCAGTTCATGTGGATGCATGTCAACGACTTGGTGGGTAAAGGAATAGGGCTGGATGTCTTGGCAGAGTTCTTTATCTATGCCACGGCTTCCGTTGTACCGCTTGCCCTTCCGTTGGCCATCCTGCTCAGTTCGTTGATCTCCTTCGGTAACCTGGCGGAGAAATTCGAATTGACCGCTATGAAGGCTGCCGGTATATCTCTCTTCCGCATCTTACGTCCTCTCGTGTTTGCGGTGTCGCTACTTAGCGTAGGCGCTTTCTATTTCAGCAATAACGTGCTGCCCAAATCGCAGGTCAAACTATGGGCGCTGATCTTCTCGCTTCGTCAGAAGAGTCCCGAACTGCAGATACCGGTTGGCGAGTTCTACGATGAGATAAGCGGGTACAATATCTACGTCCGTAATAAAGCACGGAACGGAGACCTGCTTAACCTCATGATCTACGACTACTCTGCCGGCTTTGAGAATGCCAAGGTGATGGTGGCGGATACGGGGCGTCTGAGTGCCAGTGCCGATAAGCTCTACCTTATGCTGGATATGTATAACGGCGAAGCGTTTGAGAACCTCAATCAGAAACAGCAACGAGCAACGGGAAGTACCAAGCAGATTCCGTATCGACGGGAGACCTTCAGCCATAAGCGTATCATCATCGATTTCTCCACCGACTTCAACCGCTTTGACGAATCGATTCTGGATGACCAGCATGTGAGTAAGAACGTGGCGCAGTTGGCGCATTCGATTGACTCGATGCGCACCATCTCTCATGCCAAGAGTAGGGAGCAGAGCGATCAGATGTTGGCGGAGCGTTATTTCGGCAGAGAGCAGGCAAAGGATGTTCAGATTCCTACGTCTCTCACCGAGCAGGAACGGGAGTTGTATAACATCGACTCGCTCTGGGCATCGCTCTCCGTGCTCAAGAAAAAACAGGCTTATACCATTGCGCAAGAGAAAGCACGTGCATACAAAGACCAGATCGATTATAACGCCCTTATCCTGGATGAAACCGGACGCTATATCCGTAAGCATGAGATAGAACTGTATCGTAAGTTCACCCTTGCTTTTGCTTGCCTTGTCTTCCTCTTCATCGGTGCTCCTTTGGGTACTATCATCCGCAAAGGCGGTCTGGGTGCACCTGTGGTGATATCCGTCATCCTGTTCATCATCTATTATATCATCGATAACACGGGTTATAAGATGGCACGTGAAGCCTTATGGCCTTGCTGGGCAGGCATGTGGCTCAGTTCGTTCGTGCTGCTGCCTACCGGTATTTTCCTTACCTACAAAGCCGCGACCGATTCACCGCTCTTTAACCCCGAGGCATGGACCATCAAAGCCAAACGTTTGTTTGTACGAATCAAGCATTATGAGAATCAACACTATAGAAGAAGCATTAGACGACTTTCGTCAAGGAAAATTCGTCATCGTCGTTGATGATGAGGATCGTGAGAACGAAGGCGATTTCATCATTGCGGCGGAGAAGATCACGCCCGAGAAAGTCAATTTTATGTTACAGCACGGTCGAGGCGTGTTGTGTTGCCCCATCACGGAGCAACGCTGTGCCGAACTGGACCTGATGCACCAGGTGGCGAATAACACCTCGATGCTCGGTACGCCGTTCACTGTGACCGTTGACAAACTGGAAGGATGCACCACCGGTGTCTCTGCAGCTGACAGAGCGGCTACGATCCGGGCATTGGCGGATCCCACATCCAAACCCGAGACCTTCGGTCGCCCGGGACATATCAACCCGCTTTATGCCAAGGCGGGAGGCGTGCTCCAACGTGCCGGACATACCGAAGCCGGTGTCGATCTGGCGCGGTTGGCAGGTCTACAACCCGCAGCGGCGCTCATCGAGATCATGAATGCAGACGGTACGATGGCGCGTATGCCCCAACTACAAGAGGTTGCCAAACAGTTCAACCTCAAGATCATCACCATCAAGGACCTCATCGCCTATCGCTTGGAGAAAGAAAGTCTTTCAGGCGAAGCCGGTCTTTCAGCGAAGCGGTCTTTCAGTGCTAACGGTCTTTCAGGCGAAGCCGGTCTTATTGAAAAGGGCGAGACCGTCTTCCTGCCTACGCAGCACGGCGAGTTCATGTTAACGCCCTTCCGGGATCTGACAACGGGACTGGAGCATGTGGCGCTTACCAAAGGCGAGTGGTCCAAAGACGAACCCGTTCTTTGTCGGGTGCACTCCAGTTGTATGACTGGCGATATCTTCGGTTCCCAACGATGCGAGTGCGGTGAGCAACTCAACAAAGCGATGCAGATGATCCAGGCCGAAGGCAAGGGCATCATCGTCTATATGAACCAAGAGGGACGTGGTATAGGCCTTATGAATAAAATACGCGCGTATAAGCTTCAAGAACAGGGAGACGACACCGTGGAGGCGAATATCCACCTCGGTTTCCGTCCCGACGAACGGGATTACGGCGTCGGCGCACAGATCCTGCGGGAGATGGGAGCTTGCAAACTAAGACTGATGACCAATAATCCGGTTAAAAGGGTAGGATTAGAGAGCTACGGTATCGAAATCGTTGAGAATGTGCCGATTGAGATCGCTCCTAACCGCTGGAATGAACGCTATATGCGTACTAAAAAAGAGAAAATGCACCACGATTTACGCCTCGTTTGACAGTTTGGCACGGTTTTTGGAAGATAACTAGCAAATCTAGAAAATCTAGAATATCTAGAGTATCTAGAACATCTAGAACATATAGTTAACAATTAAAACATCACAACAATGAAAAAATTAACTACACTTCTGATGGCGCTGATGCTCATGAGTACCGCGCTTTGGGCAGATCAAACGGTTACCGTTTCTGCCAACAGTTCTGACGTATCGGAAGGACTCGATCTGAAGGTTGTAGCTAAACTGTTCGCAGAGGCTAAGAACCTGGAGGAGTTCGAGATGATGCTCAACAACCCTGACAGCGCGTTCTGTAATCTCGATCTCAACGGAGACGGACAAGTAGATTACTTGCGCGTAGTAGAAACCGGTGAAGGCAATAAGCGCTTAATCGTTCTCCAGGCCGTTCTTGCGAAAGATATATACCAGGATGTAGCCTCGATATACGTTGAGCGCAACGAGAAGAAAGAGGTTTCCGTTCAGGTAATAGGTGACGAGTACGTTTATGGTACCAACTATATCATAGAGCCTGTTTACGTTTACCGTCCGGTAATATATGATTGGTTCTGGTCAGACGCTTGGTACGCATGGAACAGTCCTTGGTATTGGGGTTATTACCCGAGTTGGTGGTACGCACATAGTTGCTGGTCGTATGACTGGTACTGGCATCATTGCTACGCTTTCCATCATCACCACCACCACTATTGCTCTTTCCGTTACGGACATCATCCGCGTCATGGCTACCACGACATGCATCGCCATGTATCGCATCGCGAATATGCAGCAGCGCATCCGGATCGTTCGTTCGAGCGTCGTAACAGCGGTTACACCAACGCTCGTCAAGTTTATACTTCACGTAGTGTAAGAGCTTCGCAAGGCTCATCTGCTCGCAGCAGTTACGGTAGTACGCATACGGCAGCTGCACGCAACAGCAGTGGTTCGGCTCGCTCTTCGAGCAGCGCAACGAGTACGCGCAGTAGTAGTGGCGCAAGCACCCGCAGCAGTAGCAGTTCGACCCGCTCTTCGAGTAGCGCAACGAGTACGCGCAGTAGCAGTGCAAGCACCCGTAGCAGCGCAAGCAGTTCGGCAAGTACCCGCAGTAGCAGCAGTTCCACTCGCTCTTCGAGCAGTGCAACGAGTACGCGAAGCAGCGGTACCAGTACGCGCAGTAGCGGTACGGCAACGCGCAGTAGCAGTGCTTCCACTTACAGCGGATCAAGCACCCGCAGCAGCGGTTCGGCAACGCGCAGCAGTGGTTCGACCTACAGCGGTTCAAGTACGCGCAGTAGCGGTTCGACCTACAGCGGTTCCAGCTCACGAGGTGGCGGAGCAAGCTCCTCAAGCAGTCGCTCCGGTGGCGGCGGAGGAAGCGTTCGCAGATAAAAGAAAAGGGTGGTCATTCGACCATCCTTTTTTTGTTTGAGATTGTTTGAGATTGTTAACGATGTCAAACCTTCAAACGATTTCAAACTATCAATGCGCAGCCAACATATTTTTCGGATCGAGTAACTCGTCCAGTTGCTCCTTGCTCAGGATACCGTGTTCCAGTACGAGGTTATACACACTCTTGCCGGTTGCCAGCGCCTCTTTGGCGATCTCTGTCGATTTTTTGTATCCGATAATCGGGTTCAGCGCCGTCACGATACCGATCGAGTGCTTAACGGTCTCTAAGTTATGCTCACGGTTGAGGGTGATACCGTCGATACATTTCTCACGCAGGATACGCATCACGTTACGCAGCCATGTGACGGACTCGAAGATACACTCGGTGATGATAGGTTCCATCACGTTCAGTTGCAACTGTCCGGCTTCGGAAGCGAAGGTGACAGCTGTGTCGTTACCGATCACTTTGAAGCATACTTGGTTCGTCAGTTCCGGAATAACAGGGTTCACCTTACCCGGCATGATCGAACTACCCGGAGCCATCGGCGGCAGATTGATCTCATGCAAACCGCAGCGGGGACCGGAAGCCATCAGACGTAAGTCGTTACACATCTTGCTGAGTTTAACCGCCAGACGTTTGAGCGAAGCGGAGTAACTGACATACGCACCCGTATCCGGAGTGGCTTCTACCAGGTCACTTGCCAGTTGGAACGGTTCGCCGGTCAGTTCGCATAGTTTCCGGATGCACAGTTCGGCGTATCCGGCAGTAGCATTGATACCGGTACCGATGGCTGTACCACCCATGTTGATCTCATAGAGCAAACGTACGTTACGCTCCAGGTTAGCAATCTCTTCTTCCAGGTTCGTAGCAAAGGCGTGGAACTCCTGACCGCTCGTCATCGGAACGGCGTCTTGCAACTGCGTACGACCCATCTTGATGGAATCGCTGAACTCATCGCCTTTCTTACGCAGCGATGCGATCAACTCTTTCAACTCTGCTTCCAGACCTTTGTTCATGCGGATGAAAGCATAGCGGAAAGCGGAAGGGTAGGCGTCGTTGGTACTCTGGGCACAGTTCACATGGTCGTTCGGCGAGCAGTACTGATACTGACCGCGCAGGTAACCCATGATCTCCAGCGCACGGTTGGCGATCACCTCATTGGCGTTCATGTTCACCGTCGTGCCGGCACCGCCTTGTATCATGTCCGTCGGGAACTGGTCATGCATCTTACCGTCAATGATCTCCCGGCAAGCCTGTGCAATGGCTTCATAGATCTCATCGTTGATGACACCCAAGTCATGGTTTGCTTCCACGGCTGCCAACTTGATATACGCCATGGCGATGATATACTCCGGAAAATCCGACATCTTCAGGTTCGATACCTGATAGTTATTCAATCCGCGTTGGGTCTGGATACCGTAATACACATCTACCGGCACTTCCAGTTCACCTAACAAATCCGATTCAACACGATGCAGTTGAATACCTTTGGGAGTAATAAATGATGTTTCCATATGATTAGAGTATTAAAGATTTAACAAATTCTACACGGTTGAAGCATTGCAGATCGGTCATCTTCTCGCCTAAACCGATATAACGAACGGGGATCTTGAATTGATCCGAGATACCGATCACCACGCCGCCTTTGGCGGTGCCGTCCAGTTTGGTGATGGCGAGCGAACTAACTTGGGTTGCAGCCGTGAACTGACGTGCCTGTTCGAAGGCATTCTGTCCGGTAGAACCGTCCAGCACCAACATCACGTCGTGCGGAGCGTCCGGCACCACTTTCTGCATTACGTTCTTGATCTTCGTCAACTCGTTCATCAGGTTCACTTTGTTATGCAGACGGCCTGCCGTGTCTATCAGCACCACGTCCGCATCATTGGCTTTTGCGGACTGCAGGGTGTCAAAAGCGACCGAAGCAGGATCGGAACCCTGTTGCTGCTTGATGACGGGCACGCCTACGCGTTCACCCCAGATGCACAGTTGCTCCACAGCTGCTGCACGGAAGGTATCCGCTGCACCCAGATAGACTTTCTTTCCGGCGGCTTTGTATTGGTAGGCTAACTTACCGATGGTCGTCGTCTTACCTACGCCGTTCACACCAACCACCATGATCACGTAGGGCTTGGCGGGTAGGGGCGCATCGAAATCCGACACCTCTTCCGTGTTGTTCTCTTGCAGCAGCGAAGCGATCTCATCGACCAGCAGGTTGTTCAATTCGCGTGTGCCTACGTATTTATCCCGTTTGACGCGTTCCTGCACGCGCTCGATGATACGCAGCGTCGTCTCTACGCCTACATCCGAGGTGATCAACGCCTCTTCCAGGTTATCCAACACCTCATCATCGATGGTGGACTTACCGGCGATGGCACGACCTATCTTACTCAACACCGACTCTTTTGATTTCTCCAAACCCTTGTCCAGTGTCTCTTTTTTCTCTTTGTTAAATAATCCGAAAAATGCCATGAATATTTACCATTTAATCATTTACCATGTACCATTTATTTATAATCCTTCCGCATCTTGCGGTAGTCTTTGCGGGCTTGGAAGACCGCTTTGGCGCTGCCGGTTTTACCTGTGACAAGGAACATCGCTGCCGCTGTGTAGTCCAAAAAGAACCGTATCCACAATACGCCCCATCGGCACCGGCTGTTCTTGTAGATCATCAGCAGGTTATTGCGGAAATTGAGGTACGTCTTACGCGGGTTGTCGTAACTGAGCGAACCTCCGCCTAAGTGATAGACTACGCTCTGCGGTACGCAGGCTAAGATCCATCCTCTATTGCGCATGCGCCAGCATAAGTCAATCTCCTCCATGTGGGCGAAGAACGATGCGTCCAAACCGCCTGTCTCCTTATATACACTCGTACGCACGCACATGCATGCACCCGAAGTCCAATCGACGGGAACGACCGTGTCGTACTGCCCTTTGTCCTGTTCTGTCTTACCGAAACGGCGACCTCTGCAATACGGATAACCGAGTCCGCTCAAGTAACCGCCTGCCGCTCCGGCATGCTCGAAATAATCGCGTTTCAACCAACTGCGTATCTTCGGTTGTACCGCTGCCACCTCCGGATGGGCGTCCATATAATCGAGTAGGGGATCCAACCATCCCTCCGGCGTCTCTACATCCGAGTTAAGCAGCACCACGTATTCGCTGTCCACCTGCTCGATGGCACGGTTATAGCCCTCCGCAAAACCGTAGTTCCGGTCCAGCACGATGGTCTTGACGGTTGGAAACTCCTTCTTCAGTACCTCCAAGCTCTCATCCGTACTCCCGTTATCCGCCACGATCAGCTGAACACTGACTGCTGAAGACTGACAACTCTTCACTACCGACGGCAGGTACCGGCGCATCATCTCCGCCCCGTTCCAGTTTAATATAATTATTGAGGTCTTGCCCATTTCCATCGATTATGTGTCCAGAGCCATAACTCCGGTTGCTCCAATATATTCTGCTCCAACAGTTGCGCGTACGCCGTGGTGATCTCGCCTTCTACGGTGCTCTTCGGGTCGGCTGCTATCGTGTGCATCTGTGCGTGGAAATAGCCGCGTCGGATGCGGGATATATGCAGGTAGAACACCGGGTATCCGAATTTCTTGCCCAATACCTCACCGCCGTCCAGAAAACCCGTCTCTTGATGCAGGAAAGTGAGCCAGGTGCGGGTCACCTCCGGTCTCGGTTTCTGATCACTGAGCAGCCCCACCGTCACCGGTTTCTTCTCCGCCCGATAGCGCACCATCTCCCTCAAGATACGCTGTTTCTCTACGCATACGCCGCCTCGCTTGCTGCGGATAGCCAACATCAGACGGTCCATCCCTTTGTTCTTCAATCGCCGATAGACGTTCATCTCCGTCACGCCGGGACTGACCCACTGCTGGATGGAGGCGATCCACTCCCAGTTACCGAAATGCGCTAACATGAATATTCCTCCACCTGCCGCATCGATCAGACGGTTCGTCTCCTCCATGCCTTCAAAAACCACCCGTTCCCGCATCTCGTCTTCCGAACAACGATAGCCATAAATGCTCTCCACCATCGTGTCGCAGAACTGATGATAGAACGCCCGTCGTATCTGCTTTCGCTCCGCCTCGTTCTTGTCCGGAAAAGCCATCCGCAGGTTCTTGTCCACCAACTTCCGCCGGTAACGTACCACATAGTACATCATCGGATAAAGGATCCAATCGGCGAACCAATAATGCACGCCAAGCGGTAACCTACTCAGACAAGCGGCAATAGAAAGTAGCATATATAGCAAAAAGCAGTGATGATCGGGGAGGCTAATAACACACTGTCAAAACGATCCAGCACACCGCCGTGACCGGGCAGGAACGTGCCGGAGTCCTTGACACCCAAGGAACGCTTGAGCAGACTCTCCATCAGGTCACCCATCGTACCGAAGGCGCTGACAAGGAAAGCAAAACCCAAGACGATGACCCATTGAACACGCGTGATGAGTATCTCGTCGAACCATCCGAAATGATGCAGCAGTACGGCAGCACCCATCGTGAACGCAAAACCGCCGAACAGACCTTCCCAACTCTTCTTCGGACTGATATGAGGCGTCATCTTATGATTGCCGTTCTTGCGCTTGGCGGTGAGCGAACCCACGCAGTACGCACCTGTATCGTTGATCCAGATCAGCACAAAGAGCGCCAGGAGCAACCATTTGCTCAAGAAATACAGCATCATCAGCGTTGCTAAGGGCAAGGCAATCATGAACTGCGAAATCAGAAAATTACCCCAACTCTGCAAGGGCTTGCCCGAATGATTCCAGATCTCGTCCAGCAACGCGATCACCACAATCGGCAGATACGACATACCTACGATGAACGCAATGGAGCGGTACTGCTCTCCGCCTTCGTTCTTCCATGCCACACATTGGATCGTGCCCCAAAGTACTACCGTGGCGATGAACGAGAAGATACGCAAGGCACGTGGCGACTTCACCAAGCGGTGAAACTCATCTACTGCCAGGATGCAGAACAGAAAAAACAACACGCAGAACGCAACGGGATTCCATAGGATCGACCCTACCACACATCCCACAAACACGGTCCCGCTAAGTGTACGTTTGATTAATTCGGACATAGTTTTGCAATTTTGCTGCAAAGGTACGAAAAAAAAATGACATGTGCAAATTTATTTGCAAAAATTTGAAATCGATGCCATCCTACGGAGCGAGCATAAACTTCTGAATACGGAAAAAGTACCTAAAAAACCCGATAAAACCCCGTTTTTGTGCGAAAAAATGCATGCATGCTTGCGTATTTCATTTTTTTGTAGTACCTTTGCAGGCGCTAAGGTTTTTGATAGCATTATGGAAAATAACAGTATCGAAATGGCGCTCTTGGAGCCGGAAGAGCGGGAACTGGTGGAGTTTATTTTGGCAACTATCCCTGCGGAGGACCGAAAGGGTCTGACGGCAGATGATGTATTGTTTGTCTTGGACGCGATGGATGATTTTCTGGAGGAAGAAGGTCTGCTGCACGAGGATCCTGCCACCGGAGAGATGGAGTATCTGGAGGGGGATGTAGATGAGACGGAACAGCTCAACTACGTGCTGAAAGCCGTGCGCGAAGAGGGTAGAATGATCTCCTCCGTGCAGATCCAGCTCATCCAAGATGCCGAGCTGCAGTTCGGCATCGAACACGGATACTACGAGGAGGAGTGAAACGCATAGCGACCATAGGATTTTTTGACGGGGTGCATAGGGGACATCGGTATTTGTTCGACCACCTGCAGTCAGAGGCGAAACGGCGGGGGCTGGAGCCGCTGATAATCACCTTTGACGTACATCCCCGCACCGTGGTGCAATCGAGCTATGTGCCGCAGTTACTGACCTCTCTGGACGAGCGGCGCGCTTTATTGGCGCAGTATGGCGAGGTGGAGGTGTTGCCTTTTGGCGAAGTACAACCCTTGACGGCGGCGCAGTTCATGCAGACTATCCGGGACCGCTATGAGGTGTCGGTGCTGCTGATGGGGTACGACCATCGGTTCGGTTCGGACCGTCTCGCGAACCCGTCGGACTATCGGGCTATCGGTGCCGCTTTGGGCATTGAGGTGCTGACGATGGACGAATACAAAGATGCGGCGGGGCATGTCTCTTCCACTGCGATACGTACCGCCTTGACGGCAGGGCATGTGGAAGAAGCGCAGGCTTTATTGGGGTATCCGTATACGCTCTCCGGACAGGTGGTTCACGGCAAAGCCATTGGGCGTACCATCGGTTTTCCGACCGCCAATATCCAACCCTGCGAACCCTATCAGATCATTCCGCATGCCGGTGTCTATGCCGTGTCGGTACGTTCGGACACCTTCGATTGGAAACCGGCGATGCTCAATATAGACGCGAAGGGTATCATCGAGGTGCATATCCCTTCTTTTGAAGGCGATCTATACCATCAATGTCTGCAAGTCCGCTTCCTGCGGTTCATCCGGGAAGAGCGGCAATTCGATTCGTTGGAAGACTTGAAAAAACAGATCAAGGCTGATGTTGATAGCAGCCTGCATCCGGACGCGTGAGCGCTCTGCTCACGCCGTCCCGGTCGGTATCATAGGGTAGCGCAGCGATGCTGTCACCGATGCCGATGGCGGGACTGGATTCCGCCAAGTGGAAATCATAATAGCTATATTCCTTGTACTTATAGAAATCCTTACGGAAGACAGTACTGTCTTCTTGCTGCCAATAAGTGTTATTTGTGGCAAAGGGCATCCGGAGCGTGTCGGTCTTGAGGTAGTTCCCTTTGAACGTGCCCGTGTAATACTGATCAAAAGGCGTTGCTACCACCAGTTGGTTACGCAGATAACCGGTGATGATACAATTGACGAACGAAGCATTGGTCTGCGGTTCCTCTTTGCTCAGGTTCTGGATATAGACAGCCGCCGTCTCCTCTTTGCCGGCAGACTGGATCCGGATATTCGTATAACCGAAATAAGAAGCGATGGTCGTATGCGTGAACGTGTGCGTTCCTCCGTCGCAATAGACGCAATAGAGGGCGCAGTTACTGATCTCCGTATTCGTCACCGTGGCGTTCACATTATTCAGCGCCAAGCCGTATTGCGTATGGTTATGGATCCGGCATCCGTTCATGCGCAGGGTAGGTAGCGGTTCTTTGCATTCGCTGAGTACGAACAGACCGTTGTTGCCGGACAGGATCTCCACGTATTCGAAATCATAGGTATGCGGTTCCTCCGCCTGCAGATAGAATCCGTTCCAACTGCCACCGGCATAGGCGTAGGGCACGGAGTCGAAGAGATTATCAAGCCGGTCTCCCTGAATGAGGATCGGTTGCTCTTTCTTGCCTTGCGCCGTGACATCTCCCAGCGCATAGATACAGGCGTTGTTATGCATATAGATACGCGCACCGGCATCAATGGTCAGCGCACCGCCCACCACCAGGGTGTCAAAGATCAGATAGGGTTTGTCGGCAGTCATCGTCATGTCGCCCTTTTCCGTTCTGCCGCATCCGGGATGACCAAAACGCGTCACGTCCTGACCGTACGCCTCCAACACCACCTGTTGCGCCGTGCCGGAACTCAGATGAAAATGCAGCCGGTCGGACACTAGTACGGGATTATTGCTGTTGAGCGGATCGATATCGACGCGCACGAAGACGTACATACTGTCTCCGCCGTTCACCTGTATATTCGTCATCCGGCTCAAGTCCGCCTCTCCGTCTATGTTCACCTGAAAAGCCTTGCCGTCGTCGAAGGACACGCTGTGGATCAGGAGTGCCGATTCATTGCGGTTATAGACCATCAGTTGCATCGTAGCGCTGCCCTGTTCCGTGAAGACGGTGTCGAAAGAAAGCGTGTCGCTCGAAAACGACAAACGCAGCGACGGATCATCGCTGGCGTTGTATTCTTTGCAACCGGACAGACAAAAGAGTATGGAGCAAAGAGCAATGACTAATATGTTTTTTTTCTTATTCAAAATTGAAGGTAAGACACACACAATGACTCGTCAGACGGGAGATGGCATCGGAGTAGAACGCTTCCTGCGGCGCCAGTTCCATACGCCCTGCAGCGGGCGACAGTTGGTTGGCAAAACCGATGCGATAGGTCAGTTCGGGACAGAACTTAAACCAACGGAAATAGAAATCGACACCGAATCCTACTTCACAGAAGTAATCCATCAGGTTCATCAGAATGGGTTTCTCCCGATCCCGGCTTACGTTGAAACTGGCACCGCCGCCTGCAATGACATAGGGACGGTAGTTGCCTTCGCGTGCAGCGCTCCATTTGAGGTATAGTGGTAAGGAAACCGGCATCGCCAGTACGTCGATATCTTTGCCCGTCTTTCCCGGTGTACCTACCACAGGATTGCCCGATTCCGTCTTGTAACTCAGCGTCCGGTTGGTGAACATCATACCCGGACAGAAACGCAGGTTGAGGTAGTTGCACAGCCTTAGGTCGGTGATAAAGCCCACATGGAAACCCGGCAGGATACCGCTTACCCTCGCATGATAGATCTCCGTCTTCCCCGTTACCGGATTGGCAATAGGTATCTCGCTGTCCGTTACACCGAAACTGCTGAAGTTGATACCCAACTGAAAACCGAAGTGGAAGATCTTATCATCCGCATAGGGTCTGTTCTGCGCCTGCTGGGCCTTTAATGGACAAAAGACCGCAGAACACAGAATAAGGAGCACAGAACACAGACCGCTGCGCTGACAGAACACAGAGTGTAAGATATGTCTGATTCTAATTCTCAATTCTCAATTCTTAATTCTTAATTCTCAAAATCCGCTATCGGTATGGCTGTTGCCGCTATCATCGAAGTCATCACCTCCGCCGTCGAAGTCACCGTCCGGACGACCACGCCGTCTGCCCATCTGGTTACCGAAGTTATAGGTGACGGTGAAACTGAGGGTACGGCTGTGCCACCTGTTCTCACTGAACTGCCAGAAACCTACCGTGTTGTCGCCTCCCCAGGTGGTGTTACTGCGTGAGCGGCTGTCTAACAAGTCACGTGCGTTGAGCGCCAAAGCCAGTTGCTTGTTGAGCAGCGTATAACGCAGACCCAGGTCGATGGAGTAGGAGTGACTGGTTGTACCTTGTGCAACTACACGTGGCGAACGGTAGTGTCCTGTTAACTGACCGCTGAAATTTTTGGTGAATAGGAACTGCGCATTGACGCGTACCGAGCCTGCGAAGATATTCTGCGCTGCCAGATCGACCGGAATCGCAACACCTTGGTGCGTGATTGTCTCATGCACCTTCGCGATGTTATTCCAATAGAAATTGGCACTGGTGGTCAGTTGCAGCAGTTCTCCGAACAGGCGGTTCTTCGCCACCACTTCCACACCTAACTCTTGTCGGGAACCGATATTGAAGTAGGTGTTCTTCATGATCGCTCCGTCCATGTATTTATAGTTCTGTATCGCCCCTTCGTTGTATTTCCAGAAGACGCCGGCACTGAGCGTATGCCGCTCCCAGGTCTTGAGGTAATTGATCTCCAGGTTATTGGAGTAGGAGGGTAACAGATCGACGTTACCGTAACTGATGTTGGTCGAGTCGGAGAAGTCCATACGGGGGTTGATCTGGTGCCCCCACGGACGACGTACCCGGCGCGTGTAGTTCAGTTGCAGTTCATGGCCGTTGCCGAAATCATAACTGATATAGGCAGAGGGGTAGAGTTGGAAATACGCCGTATCCCGCTTGTTGGGGAACTTGGCATACGCGTCCTGCTCCGCACCCGTACCATCCTTATAACTCGACTCCAGATGGCGCATGTAATACTCACCGCGTACGCCTACCTGGAACGATAGCTTGTCCCAGAAACGGTTGCCGTACGTGATATAGAGCGCATGGTTCTGGTTCAGACCGTTAAAAGTGGTGAAGTACTCGTTGAGTTCGTTCAGATGGTTGCCGTCCGCATCGGTGTTAAACGCGTCCGCTTTGCTGTTACTCCAGTTGCGTGTATAGTCATAACCGGCTTCCAAACGGCTCTGCTGCGTCGGCTTCCATTCATAGTCCGCTTTGATCTCAATACCCTGTTCCAGGCTCTCACTGTTCTGGTTCTGATAGAGCGGATTGGTACCGGACTCCGTCTGCGTATAATCGGTGTACATATTAAACTCGAAATGGTTATACGTACCGCTCACATAGAGTTTGTGTTCGTCCAGTTCGAAGGTGTAATCAAGCGTGGCATTACCGCCCGGATGACTACCGCCGCCTACCTGATCACGTGTGTAGGAACGCAGCGTGTCTCCGGCAGCGTTGGTAAGCAGGTAGGTACGATTCATCGTGTTGTGCATCTTAAACACCTTGGGATCGCTCACCATCGCAAAACCCGAAATACCGATGGTATGTCCTTCCGCTACACGGAAATTCAACCCGCCTCGTGTGAACAAACCGCCGCCACGGTGGGTTTGCTGACCGTTCTGCGTCAGATGGCTTGTGACAAGCGAACTATCCAAGACCTGACTGCCGGTTCCGCTCAGGTTATAGCGGTCGGTATAACTGCCGCCGTTGCTGATATGATAGCGATAACCGACATTGAAATAACCATCGACAGGTCCGGCATTGAAATTGATATTGAAACCGGCATTACCTCCGGGCGGAACGTTCCATGGCGAAGCCAAGGCATAGTCGATACCGGCTTGTACCGAACCGTAATAACCGGCTTTGCGGTCCTTTTTCATCACCAGATTGATGATGCCGGAGGTGCCTTCGGGACTGTATTTGGCAGAAGGGTTGGTGATAACCTCTATCTTCTCGATCGTACCGGCAGGCATCTGTTTGAGTACCTGTCCCCGGTTCTCGCTGTTCAGTCCGGCAGGCTTGCCGTTGATCCAGATCTCGACGTCCTCGCTGTTGCGTAAGGAGATGTTTCCCTCCTGATCCACATCGACGGACGGGATATTCTCCAGCACATCGGACACCGACGCTCCTGCCGATGCGATGTTCTGATCGACGGTGAAGACCTTCTTATCCAACTCAAAGCGCATCGAACTGTTCTGCCCGACCACTTCCACTTCGCCCAAAGTATGGGTGTCTTCTTTGAGGGCGATCCGTCCTACGTTCACCGGTTTATCGGCTACGATCAGTTCTTTCTTCACTTCCCGATAGCCCATGAACGATACAATGAGCGTATAGGTGCCGTCCGCTATCTCCAGCGTAAACTCACCTTTCTCGTTGGTGATGGTTCCGGTAACCAGTCGTTCGCCCTGCTGCACGCTGACATTGGCAAAGTCGATCGCCTGCCGTGTGCCGAAGTCCACCACTTTACCGGTGACCTGAGCAGCCGACAAGGTCGCACTAACGACCAGTAGCAGAAAGAAGGTATTTAACAGCTTCTTCATAACCTTTTGTTCCTTTTCCTATTATTTTATACGCGCATACGGGTGTGAGCAGACTTGTTTGTCGGAAGGGTTCACGCTTCGTGATATCGCTGATATGCACCTCCACCACCGGCACCTCGCTCTCTTCCACCGCATCCCGTAGCGCTACACTCGTATGACTGTACCCGCCTGCGTTGAGGACGATGCCTTTGACATCATTGGCATCATTGAGCGGCGAAGCCGCGCTCATTTCATCATTGATCGACTGAATCCAGTCGATAAGGTCCCCTTCGTGGTTCGATTGCTTATACACAAAATGCACCTCCGGCCAGGTCTGCTGGATCTCCAGCAAAATCTGTGCCATCGTCTTGGAACCGTATATCTCGGGTTTCCTAAACCCGAGTCGGTTCAAGTTAGGACCATTGAGAATTAAAATCTGCATTTTGATTATTGACGATTTACCGATTTACGATTATACGATTTATTGGACGGTTTGATTTATTGTACGATTTTGTGGACAATGGTTCAATCTTTTTTCAATGAATCAATAAATTGTCCAATCGTCAATCGTCCAATCGTTAATCTGTTAACGTGCACCGTTGACGGCGAGCAGGAACTCGTCATTATCTTCGGTGCGCTCCATGTAGGATTTGAGTTTCTCCATCGCTTCCTGTCCGTTCATGTCGCTGAGCATCTTACGGATCTGCCACATGCGGCTCAGCACATCCGGCGGCAAGAGCAGGTCGTCACGACGGGTGCTCGATGCCGGTATATCAACAGCCGGGAAGATACGTTTGTTCGCCAACTTACGATCCAACTGCAGCTCCATGTTACCCGTTCCCTTGAACTCCTCGAAGATGAGGTCATCCATCTTGCTGCCGGTCTCGGTCAATGCAGTCGCGATAATGGTCAGACTACCGCCGTTCTCGATGTTACGTGCCGCACCGAAGAAACGTTTGGGTTTATGCAGCGCCTGTGCTTCCACACCGCCGGACAATACCTTACCGCTGGACGGAGCCACCGTGTTATACGCACGTGCCAGACGGGTGATGGAGTCGAGCAGGATGACTACGTCATGACCGCTCTCTACCAGTCGTTTGGCTTTCTCATGCACGATATTGGCTACCTTCACATGGTTCTCTGCCGGTTCGTCAAAGGTGGAAGCAATCACTTCGGCATCAACGCTGCGTGCCATGTCGGTTACCTCCTCCGGGCGCTCGTCGATAAGCAGGATGATCATATAGACCTCGGGGTTGTTTTTCAGAATGGCATTCGCCAACTCTTTGAGCAGCACCGTCTTACCGGTCTTCGGCTGGGCAACGATCAAACCGCGTTGACCCTTACCGATCGGACTGAACAGGTCGATCATACGTACGCTCAGACTGTCACCATGCCCCGTGCATAACTTGAATTTCTCATCGGGGAAGAGCGGTGTCAGGTTCTCAAACGCCGTACGTTTCTTCGCCAACTCCGGATCCAGACCGTTGATGCGGATCACTTTGTCCATCGGGAAGAACTTATCCGGCTGCGGGTTGACGCGAATGGAGCACTCTACTGTATCACCGGGTTTGAGACCGTACTGACGCACCTGGTCTTTGCTAACATAGACATCATCCGGACTGCTCAAATAGTTATAATCGGCAGAACGCAGGAATCCGTAGCCGTCCGGCGTGCACTCCAAGGTACCCATCGCAATCACATTTTCTCCCAGATCGGGCATGATGAAATCCGGTGCCTCTTCTACCTCCGGCTCTTCGCTCTTAGCTTTCGTCTCTTCCTGCACATTTTCAGTCTGTGCTCTGTCAGGCATAGCCGGTCTGTCTTCTGTCTGCGTAGCGGTCTCTGCATTCTTCTTCGGTCTGCCGCGTTTTTTTGGCTTGGGCTGAACCGGCTCTTCTGCCTTTGGCTCTTCGCTCTTAGCTTTTACCTCATCACTCTTAACTTTCGGCTCTTCCTTCTTCTCCTTCTTCGGCAGGATCTCCACTTTCACTTCGCGAACGGTGTCATCTTTCTGCTTGGCACCTATCTCCACTTTGGTCGCCGTGCGTTTCACACCACGCACGCGTTCGCGCTTGGACGGCTTACCTGCGGCTGCGCGTTCATCTTCTTTCGCCTGCACAACGGCTGCGCGCTTATCCGCCTGCGCGTCCAAAATAGCATAACTGATTTCGCGAATCGATTGACTGCGGCGGGGACTCAATCCCATACTCACAGCAATCTCGCGTACCTCATCAAGCGACATGCGCTCGAGTTTTTGTAATTCGTATTGCATAATAAAAATCGTATATTTTCTCGAAAATAATGAAAAAAAGAGATTCTTTTTCTCAAATTCGCTGCAAAATTACAAAAATATTTTGATATATGCAAATTTTTTTGTACCTTTGCCGCGATTTTGTCAAAATGAAATAACAAAATACCTAAAATAACACATTATTATGGCTAAAGTTTATCAAGCAAATGAGATCAAGAACGTCGCTATGTTGGGTGGTTCGGGATCCGGTAAGACGACTCTGATGGAGTCGATGTTGTTCGAGTGCGGGGTTATCAAACGCCGCGGTTCCATTGATGCACAATCGACCGTGTGCGACTATTTCCCGGTGGAGAAAGAGTACGGTTATTCCGTTTTCTCTACGGTATGTAACATCGAGTTCGAGAACAAGAAGTTAAACATCATTGACTGCGCAGGTTCGGATGACTTCTGCGGCGGTACGGTGGCTGCGTTGCAGATGTGCGGTTCGGCACTGGTAGTGCTCAGCGCCAACGGTGGCGTGGAGGTAGGAACGCAGAACAATTTCCGCCTTGTGGAGAAAGCCCACAAACCGCTGGCTTTTGTGATTAACAAATGTGATCATGAGAACGCCGATTTCGAGCGTACGTTCAATCAGCTCAAAGATAACTTTGGCAATAAATGTACATTGATACAATTCCCTGTTAACGCAGGTTCCGGGTTTAATGCCGTAATCGACGTGCTGAAGGGAAAAATGTTGGTATGGAAGGCAGAGGGCGGTGCTCCTGAGTTGAAGGATATTCCGGCCGAGTTTGCAGACCGCGTAGAAGAGATGCGTTCGCAACTGTCCGAGGCAGCTGCCGAGGCGGATGAGACGCTTCTTGACAAGTTCTTGGGCGAAGGTCTGACGGACGAAGAGATCATGCAGGGCTTGAAGGGCGTTTATGCGGACGGTTCGATGTATCCGGTGCTCTGCTGCTCGGGTGCGAAAGACATGGGTGTTCGTCGTTTGATGGACTTCCTCAATAACATGGCTCCGTCGCCTGCTAATTTCAGCTATCCGACGGTTGACGGTAAGAAAGTGAGTCCGGACGCAAAGGCTCCGACCAGCGTATATGTATTCAAGACATCGGTTGAGCCGCATATCGGTGAGGTGAACTATTTCCGCGTAATGCAGGGTACGATCCATAATGGCGATGACCTGGAGAATATGGAGCGCGGCTCGAAAGAGCGTATCTCGCAGCTCTATCAGGTAGCCGGTTCGATCCGTGTGCCGGTCGATGAGCTGGCTGCCGGTGATATCGGTGCTACCGTGAAACTGAAAGATACCCGTACGGGTAACACGCTGAACGCCAAGGGATGTGATCTCCAGTATGCTCCGATCCAGTATCCGCAACCGCGTTACCGTCGTGCTATCAAGCCGGTAACGGAGTCCGATGCCGAGAAACTGGCAGCTCTCTTGACCCGTATGCATGAGGAAGACCCGACTTGGATCGTAGAACAGAGTAAAGAGCTTCGCCAGATGATCGTGAGCGGTCAGGGTGAGTTCCACCTCCGTACCCTCAAATGGCGTCTGGAGAACAACGACAAGATGCCGATCGAGTTCCTCGAGCCGAAGATCCCGTATCGTGAGACGATCACCAAGGCTGCTCGTGCCGATTATCGTCATAAGAAACAGTCCGGTGGTGCCGGTCAGTTCGGTGAGGTTCACCTCATCGTGGAACCGTACGAGGAAGGACAACCGGTTAAGGAGACCTATAAGTTCGGTAACCAGGAATATAAGATCTCCGTCAAGGATCAACAGGAGATCAACCTCGAGTGGGGTGGTAAACTGATTATCATCAACTCCATCGTCGGTGGTGCGATCGATGCACGTTTCATCCCGGCTATTGTAAAGGGTATCATGGATCGTATGGAGCAGGGACCGCTCACCGGTTCGTACGCTCGTGACGTTCGCGTCATCATCTACGACGGTAAGATGCACCCGGTTGATTCCAACGAAATCTCCTTCCGTCTGGCAGGACGTAATGCTTTTGCTACCGCCTTCAAAGAGGCGAACCCGAAGGTGCTCGAGCCGGTTTATGACCTCGAGGTATTCGTGCCGTCCGAGATCATGGGTGACGTCATGTCCGATATCAACGGTCGTCGCGGTATGGTAATGGGTATGGAGACAGAGAAGAGCTTCACCCGCCTCAAAGCACAAGTGCCTTTGAAAGAGTTGGCTTCGTATTCTACGACGCTTTCGTCCCTCACCGGTGGCCGTGCTACCTTCACGATGGCATTTAACAGTTATCAACTCGTTCCGGCAGACGTTCAAGAGAAACTCTTGGCTGCTTATGCCGCAACACAAAACGAAGAAGAGTAATAAACTCGATATTCATTATTTATTTATTCACAAAAACAAACAAAAGTATGAAAAAGATCTTTTATTTGGTAGCACTTTTTGCAGCAGTTATGTTGACTGCATGTAACAGTGACACACAAACTCCGCAAGGCGACAAGACCAAATTGTGGCCTGCAGGTAAGAAAGGCTCCAACCTTTGGGGGTACATGGACAAGAGCGGCAATCTCGAAATCGCTGCTAAGTTTGATGCTGCATATACCTTCTCTTGCGGTTGGGCATTGGTAGTAGAAGACAAAAGTGAGTACATGTTCATCGACAAGAATCTGAAGAACAAACATTCGGTAGACTCCGATGAATTGTATGATTATCATTTCTATTACAACCACCTCCGTTTCGAGGATGGAAATTACATGGGTATGTGGGATAAGGACTTCTCTGTTGTAATTCCTGCTGATTATTATTGGCTTGGTGCTCCTACCGCAGACAAATTGGTTGCTTTCACAGAGGACAATGATGACGACGAAGGTTTCGGTTACATGGATTTCAATGGTAAAGTAGTTATTGAGCCGCAATGGTATAGTGCATACGATTTCGAGGATGGTATGGCCGTTGTAGTTGTTAAGAAAGGTAGCGGTTCTGATGCTTCGTACAAGTATGGTATCATCGACAAGAAAGGTGAATATCTCGTAGAGCCGCAGAAAAACGGCCTGATATCCATGGGTGAGAACCGTATTGGTATGCTGAAATCCAGCGGTAAGGTCGTTTTGTGCGACAAGAATCTGGAGGAAATCAGTGGTTCCTATGATAAGGGTGAACCGTTCGCTTGTGGCATGGCACGTGTATACAAGGATGAGAAAGGTTACGGTTTCGTAAACAAGAACGGTGAAGAAATCGTTAGCTGCAAATATATAAGCGCAAGAACCTACGAAGATAACGTAACGTTTGTTAAGAAAGATGCTGATTCCAAGTGGGAAGCTCTGGATAAGAATGGCGAGAGCCTCTTCAAACTGAAAGAGGGCGAGTATGTTTATTCCGGTTTCCATAATGGTCTCGCATTGGTTTACAGCAATGACGAAGATACACACGAGGTTAATTATCGTTACATCGACAAAGACGGTCAAACCGTTTACAAATGGACTCCGGGCGAGGACGAGGATGACGACGAGGCTCCGCGCGCTGACAACTGGGAAGAGCTGAACCGCAGAAGTGTTCTGCAGTTTGAAAAGGGTGGATTGTTCCTCAATTACGAGCGTGCTCTGGAGTTGATGAAATAATTCTTATCAACACACATCAAAAAAGGGTTGCTTCGATGGAAGTAACCCTTTCTTTATGTCCTACGGCCTTATCGGTTCATACTGAACTCACAGCCGCAATAGGTCTGATTGTAAAATCCGTACTCTTTTAATAATGCATTCCTACGTTCTTGCAACCCGTCCTTCCGCCAATTCTGCGCCCAGAAACGGATAGCATCCGGATGCGAACTATTCACAATTTCTGCAGCCTTCTCCCCTGCCGCGTTAATCTGCTCCAGATTCTTCCATCTCGAAGAGGCGAGGGTAGTTGCGAAATAAGGTATTCCTAACTCCTGCGCTTTCTTTGCTGTGGCTAACAGACGGTGATAGAAACATGCCTCGCATCGCTTTCCTCGTTCCGGTTCGTGCTCCAATCCGCATATATCGTGCTGCCATGCTTCGTGCATTTCTTTGTAGCGTCTTTGTTGGCTTGCTCCGGTTCTAAACCGGTCTCCATCTATCCATTTTATGCCTAAACTCTCTGCATGTCGTTTGGACTCGTTCTTCCGAATCTCGTATTCTTCCAGCGGATAGATATTCGGATTATAGTAATAGATGACGGGTTCTACGCCATGCGCCAACAACCATTCCACGATGGCACTGGAGCAAGGCGCACAACAAGCGTGCAACAATACCTTGTTGCAACCATCCGGAACTATGATCGATTCGTGTTTCGCCATTTTCAGGGCGCAAAGGTACTACTTTTTCCCGATATATGCAAGCGAAAGGCGAATTTTTGAGAAAAAAATGCGCGCGCGCTTGCGTATGTGAAAAAATTTTCGTACCTTTGCACGCTTTTTAGAATCGTAAATCACTCTATGGAGTCTTTTGAGCAATTATGTCAGAAAAGAAGGTCGATTCGTAAATATACGAATCAGCCGGTAGAGCAGGAGAAAATCGACTACCTGCTGCGTTGTGCATTGATGGCTCCCAGTTCGAAGCGCACCAACCCTTGGGAGTTCATTGTGGTGCGGGATGAAGCGAAACTTCGGGCAATGGCGGGTTGCCGTACCTACGGCAGTCAGATGTTCGACACCGCCATGGCGGGTATCGTCATTGCGCTGGATACCACGCTCAGCGATGCATGGATGGCAGATGGCGCCATCGCTGCCGAGCATATTCTGCTGGCGGCGGAGGAACAAGACTTAGGCGCATGTTGGTGCCACGTCTATTGCCGTGAGGCATCCGAGGATCTGATTAAGCGTCTTTGCGCCATCCCGGACGACATGACCGTGCTCTGCGTCATCTCCCTTGGCTACAAGGACGAGGATCGCAAGGATTATGACCTTGCCAAACTCAAATATGAAAAAATACATAACGAAAAGTATTAATTTTCAACTTTCAATTTTCAATTTTCAATTTGAATGAAACCTATAATTGCAATAACAACCGGTGATACGAACGGCGTAGGATACGAGGTGATCATCAAGAGTCTGCTGAACGGCTATGTGTTCGAAGTAATGCGCCCCGTCATCTACGGCAACGCCGCTGTGGCCAAGCAGCATATTCACACGCTGGACGAAGAGTACCGCAATATCACCTGGAATCTGATAGACAGCCCCGAGCAAGCCAAGGACGGTCGTCTCAACCTGATTACCTGTTACACCGACAACTTGCCGGTTGAACTCGGCAAGAACACCGAGGCATCCAACAAAGCCGCTAAGGCTTCCTTGGACCGTGCGTGTGCGGATCTGCAGGCGGGTAGGGTACAGGCTATCGTGACGGCTCCGCTTTGCAAAGAAGCACTCGGTGGCGGACATACGGAGTATCTGGAGAAATGTTTTAATGGTGCAAATGGTGCAAATGGTGGATCGTTGATGATGCTTTGTGCGGGTAACTTGCGCGTGGCGCTCGTATGCAATCATGTGGCATTGGCGGATATCCCTGCCCAAATCACCGAAGAGCGTATTCTGGCGAAACTGACGCTTCTTAATAACAGCCTCAAAAGGGATTTCGGAATGGAGAAACCCCGTATAGCGGTCTTGGCATTGAACCCCCATGCCGGTGACGCCGGTTTGTTGGGTAAAGAGGAAACAGAAATCATCGTACCTGCCATCGCCAAAGCCAATGAACAGGGCATCTGGGCGTTCGGACCGTATGCGGCAGACGGATTCTTCGGTTCCGGTCATTTCCAGCATTTCGATGCCGTGCTGGCGATGTATCATGATCAGGGACTCATCCCCTTCAAGACGCTGGATATGAGCGGGGTCAATTTTACGGCAGGTCTTAACATCGTACGTACGTCCCCGGATCACGGTACAGGATACGATATCGCCGGCAAGAACCAGGCGGATGAGAGTTCCATGCGCAATGCTATCTTCATGGCGATTGACGTACTGCGTCAGCGTGCCGAGTACGATGCCTTGACGGTTGATCCCCTGCCGTTCATTGAACGTAATGAAGGAGAAGGTAAACCCCGTCGTGAGTTCATTGACTTCAAGACAACCAAATACAACGATAATAAAGAATAAGCATATATGACAAGTCAAGAGATTAGACAAAGTTTTTTGGATTTTATGGCGTCGAAAGGGCACCAAGTCGTTCCTTCGGCTCCGATGGTAATCAAAGATGACCCTACATTGATGTTTACCAATGCGGGAATGAACCCGTGGAAGGGAATCATCTTGGGTAATGACCCCATCAAATATCCCCGTGTGGCGGACAGCCAGAAATGTCTGCGCGTGTCGGGAAAACATAATGACCTGGAAGAAGTAGGTCACGACACCTACCACCACACGATGTTCGAGATGCTCGGTAACTGGTCCTTCGGAGACTACTTCAAAAAAGAAGCGATCGACTTCGCGTGGGAGTATATCGTTGATGTACTCAAGATTGATCCGGCTAATTTGTACGCCACCGTTTTTGAGGGTTCGAAGGAAGAAGGTCTGGACCGTGACGACGAAGCGGCTTCTATTTGGGCGAAGCATCTGCCTGCCGACCATATTCTGAACGGCAACAAGCATGATAACTTCTGGGAGATGGGCGATACGGGTCCCTGCGGTCCGTGTTCGGAGATCCACGTGGACAGTCGTCCCGAAGCAGAGCGAAATGGCATTCCGGGTCGTGAACTGGTCAACAAAGATCATCCCCAGGTGATTGAAATATGGAACATCGTCTTCATGCAATATAACCGCAAGGCGGATGGTTCGTTGGAGCCCCTTGCCAAGAAGGTGATAGACACCGGTATGGGTTTTGAGCGTCTGGTTCGTACAATTCAAGGAAAGACCTCGAACTACGATACCGACGTCTTCCAGCCGATGCTGCGTCGTATCGGCGCTATCTGTGGTTGCGAGTACGGTAAGGATGAGAAGACCGACATCGCTATGCGTGTCATTGCGGACCATATTCGTACCATCGCTTTTGCCATCACGGACGGTCAGTTGCCGTCGAACGAGAAAGCGGGTTACGTCATCCGTCGTATCCTGCGTCGCGCCGTACGTTACGGCTATACGTTCTTAGGTATGCGTAATGCCTTCCTCTATCAGCTTGTGCCGCAACTCATAGAGGACCTCGGTGCGGCTTATCCCGAACTCAAAGCACAGCAGGCACAGATCACACCGGTTATCAAATCGGAAGAGGAAGCCTTCCTGCGTACACTGGACAAGGGTATCGGTTTGCTCGATAAACTGATGGACGATGCCCGCAAAGCCGGTAAGACGGAGATCTCGGGTGTCGATGTATTCACCCTCAAAGATACCTACGGTTTCCCGCTCGACCTGACTGAACTCATCCTGCGTGAGAACGGATTCACGACCAATGAGGACGAGTATAACAAAGCCCTTGAGCATCAGAAAGAGATGGGTCGTTCCGCCAATAAACAAGATCTGGGTGACTGGACCGTACTGCGTGAAGGCGAGACCGAGTTTGTCGGTTACGACGAGCTCACTTGCGAGACGCAGATCCTTCGTTACCGTCAGGTGAGCCAGAAAGGCAAGTCCTTCTATCAGGTCGTGCTCTCCAAGACCCCGTTCTACGCCGAGATGGGTGGTGAAGTCGGTGATACCGGTAAATTGGTAATTGGTGATTTGTCATTTGACATTTTGGATACCAAACGTGAGAACGGACTTCCTGTTCATATTATGAGTCAATTACCAATTTCCAATGACCAATTACCAATAGTTGCGTCGGTGGACGCAACTCGTCGTCAGGCGATCGCTTGTAACCACTCGGCCACCCATATTCTCCATTACGCTTTACGCGAAGTGCTGGGTAAGCATGTAGAACAGAAGGGTTCGCTGGTCACACCGGAAAGTTTGCGTTTTGACTTCAGCCATTTCCAGAAAGTGAAACCGGAGGAGTTACGCGAAGTAGAGAAACTGGCGAATGCCCTTATTCGTCAGGATATTCATCTGGAAGAGAGCCGTCATACGCCAATCGCTCAAGCCAAAGCGATGGGTGCCATGGCGCTATTTGGAGAGAAATACGGCGATGACGTGCGTGTGATTAAATATGGTCCGTCGGTAGAGCTCTGTGGCGGTTGTCACGTGTCCAGTACCGGTCGTATCGGTTCGATTCGTATCCTTATGGAGACCTCCATCGCTGCCGGTGTTCGTCGTATCGAAGCGGTCACCGCTGCCAAAGCGGACGAACTGTATTACTTGGCGCAGGATACGCTTAACAATTTGAAGTTGCTGTTTAACAATGCCCCGGATCTCGCCGGCGCTATCCATAAATCGATTGAAGAGAACGCCGGTCTCAAGAAACAGATCGAGCAGTTCATGGCAGAGAAGATTGAGCAGTACCGCGACCATATTATCAGTAAGGCAGAGAGTTTTGGCGATATCAAGTTGGTGCGTATCGAAGGTGAAGAAGATCCGGAAATGATCCGTGGCGTGATGCCGCTTTTGCGCGGTAAGTTCACCGATGTCAAGTTCGCGGTAATAGCAGCTACAAAGTGGAATAGCAAGCCCACTATTGCTGTCTTCCTCAGCCAACCGCTGGTTGATGAAGGAAAGAACGCCGGTGCGATGATCAAGTCCGCTGCCAAACATATCCAAGGTGGTGGAGGCGGTCAGCCTTGGTTCGCTACCGCCGGTGGTCGTGATGTCAACGGTCTTGCCGCCGCTATGGATGAATTGATGAAGGGATTAGAATGAAATTGCCTACGAGATATCTGCCCCGTGTAGTACGTACTGCGGTACGTTTTGCGGTTTTGGGTATCAGCGGAACGCTGGTGCAGACATGGTTCTTTATGGCTGCGCTCTTCGCGTTGGATGATCCTGAAAAAGGGGCAGTACTCTATTATGTGGCATTCACCATCGGCTATATCATGGAGATGATTCCGAACTACCTCTTGTCCAATTGGTACACCTTCGGTACACGACCTAACTGGAAGAATGCAAGCGGTTTCGTCATCGCACGGGTGGTCAATTTCCCCTTGCAACTGGCCTTACTGCCGCTCTTCATCCGACTGCTGCCGATGTGGCGGGATGACTACATCAGTTTCCTGGTTATCTTCATCGCCGGCTGCGTGAACTATTTCATCTGTCTGTTGTTCTTTAAGAAAAAGAAAGAATGAAAATATACAAAGCCAATATCTTATTCACTCCCACGCCGGACAAGTTCACCGTTCTGGAGCACGGCTACGTGGTGGTAGGCGATGATGGCAACGTCATCGATACCTTTGCAACTTTACCGGCGGAATATGCTTCCGAACCCGTTATCGACTTCGGAGACCGACTGTTGATGCCGGCGATGAACGATTTGCATGTCCATGCTCCGCAGTACCGTAACCTCGGTATCGCGATGGATATGGAACTGCTGCCCTGGCTCAATACCTATACTTTCCCGGAAGAGACCAAATACCAAGACACGGCATATGCGGAACGGATGTACCGTCGTTTTGTGCGTGATTTGTGGAAACTCGGTACTATGCGTGCCGCTATCTTCGCTACCATCCATCCGGATGCTACGTGTCTGTTGGCGGATCTGCTTCATGAAGCAGGCATGGGAGGTATGATCGGTCTTGTAGGCATGGATCGAAACGGACCCGAAACGCTCTCTAATACGGCGCAAGAAGCGGTGGAAGGAACGAAGCGTGTCATGGAGCATACCAAAGATATGCCGCTTATATCGGCTATCGTCACGCCACGTTTTGTACCTTCCTGCTCGCCGGAGATGATGACTGCTTTAGGTCAACTGGCGAATGAGTACCGATTACCGGTACAGTCCCATTTGTCGGAGAATCAATCGGAGATAGCCTGGGTGGCTGAACTGGAACCCGAGTCCAGTTGTTACGGCGATGCCTATCGTCGGTACGGTATGTTCGGTCAGACACCGACACTCATGGCACATTGCTGTTACACCGCAGGGGAGGAGTTCGAACTGATGAAGCAGCATCAGGTATTTGCTGTCCATTGTCCGACCTCTAACTGTAACCTTGGTTCGGGTATCGCCCCTATTCGCCGGTTCCTCAATGCCGGCATTCCGGTTGCGTTGGGTTCCGACGTGTCGGGTGGAAGCGGTTTCTCCATCTTCCGCGTCATGCATTATACGTTGCAGATGTCCAAGATGAAATGGGTGCATGGCGGACACAAAGAGGCTTTCCTCTCGCTAAGCGAAGCGTTCTGGTTGGCGACTAAGTCAGGCGGTTCGTTCTTTGGAAAAGTGGGATCCTTCGAACCCGGTTATGCCTTCGATGCCCTTGTCGTAGATGATAGTGACCTCAATTTTGACAACTACACCATCCAGCATCGTCTGGAGCGGTATATATACTTAGGTGACGACCGCCAACTGACCCATCGTTTCTGTCAAGGACAGGAATTGGCTGCGCCAATAATTTGAAATTTGAAACTTGAAATTTGAAATCCTCAAATATCCAGAAGGTCTCTCTTTGGCTGAGTACTTGCAGATTGAGCAAGATCTGGTCAAAGAAATCAAGGAGCCGACTCTCTTCACCTGGATCGTGAAGCCGACGGTTATCTACGGTCGGCATCAGTCAGCAGAAGTGGAGGTGAACGAGGATTATTGTCGCCAAAACGGCATCGCCGTCGTGCAGCGTAAGAGTGGGGGAGGATGCGTCTATGCAGACACGGGTAATCTGATGATATCCGTCATCACGCCGTCCACGCATAGCGAAGAGGTGTTTGCCGAGGTACTTGACTTCGTGGCGCAGGCGTTGCAAAACAAAGGGATCCCGGCGGTCACCACGGAACACAATGACATTTTGGTGGAAAGTAAAAAAATATCCGGTTGGGCTTGTTTCACCACACCTACAGGCACTATCGTACACGGCACGATGCTGTATGACGTCAATGTAGAAGCCCTGCAGCAAGCCATCACGCCTACCAAAGAGAAACTGAACAAGCATGGGGTGGCATCCGTTCGGCAACGGGTGGTTAACCTCAAAGAAATAACGAATACCTTTATTACTATACACGCGCTACGCGCATATATTGAAAGTTATGGAGATTAGTTTACGGGCACAATCAATGCCGGAATCGCCAATTCGTAAATTGGCCAAATATGCCGACGCGGCAAAGTTAGCCGGAGTTCATGTCTATCACTTGAACATCGGTCAGCCGGATATCCAGACCCCTCCTCAGGCACTGGAAGCGGTTAAGAACTTCAACCAGGATATCCTGTCCTATTCTCCGTCGCAGGGACTGAAATCCTTGCGTACGAAGATGGTGAGTTATTATGCCGAGTACGGAATTGACCTGTCGCCGGATGAGATCATCATTACCTCAGGAGGCTCGGAGGCGATTATGTTCGCCTATATGAGTTGTCTGAACCCGGGCGACGAGATCATTGTGACCGATCCTTCGTACGCCAACTATATGGCGTTCGCTATCTCGGCTGGTGCTGTCGTTAAGTCCGTCAAGACCGATATCAAGAATGGTTTCAAACTGCCGCCGGTAGAGGAGTTTGAGAAGCAGATTACACCCAAGACCCGTGCCATCCTCATCTGTAATCCCAATAACCCGACGGGTTATCTTTATACCAAACAGGAGATGCGGCAGATACGAGATCTGGTCAAGAAATATAACCTCTACCTCATCTCAGATGAGGTCTATCGCGAGTTTATCTATACCAAGTCGCCCTATATCTCCGCTTGTCACCTCGAAGGTATCGAAGAGAATGTCATTCTGGTGGATAGCGTCTCCAAGCGTTATTCCGAATGCGGAATCCGTATCGGTGCGCTTATCACGAAGAACAAGGCGGTGCGTGAAGCGGTGATGAAATTCTGCCAAGCACGTTTGAGTCCTCCTTTGTTCGGACAAGTGGTAGCCGAGGCCTCGCTCTCCACGCCCGAAGAATACATGCAAGAGGTGTACGACGAGTATCTTAGTCGCCGTAATTTCTTGGTGGACCAACTCAATCAGATTCCGGGTGTCTTTGCGCCCGCTCCAACGGGTGCGTTCTACGTCATGGTCGAACTGCCGGTAGATGACGTGGAGAAATTCTGCAAATGGTGTCTGACGGACTTCGTGTACGAGGGTGCAACTGTCATGATGGCGCCGGCTACGGGTTTCTACACCAACCCCGAAGACGGTCGTCACCAAGTCCGCATGGCGTATGTACTAAACAAGGACGACCTTGCCAAAGCAATGATCGTCCTTCGTAAAGCCTTAGAAGCCTATAATGGCTAACAGCCAAAAGCTAAGGTTACTCCTCAGAGTCGGTGAGCGAATCACCGACTATTTTTTTGTATAACTCTTTCGCATCGGTAGCCTTGCGGATGATCTCGTGCAGGTCTTCGATCTTCACGCGGTCCTGCGCCATCGTGTCACGGTAACGCACAGTCACACATCCGTCATTGAGCGTGTCATGATCTACCGTGATACAGAACGGTGTACCTACGGCGTCTTGACGACGGTAGCGCTTACCGATAGAGTCTTTCTCGTCATATGCCACCTTGAAGTCGAACTTGAGTTCGTTCATGATCTCACGTGCTTTCTCAGGCAGACCGTCTTTCTTTACGAGCGGCATGATACATGCCTTGACCGGTGCAAGTACCGGCGGCAAGTGGAGTACGACACGGGTGTCACCGCCTTCAAGCGCTTGCTCTTCGTAACTCGAGCACATCACGCTGAGGAACATACGGTCCACACCGATACTCGTCTCAATGACGTACGGCGTGTAGCTCTGATTGATCTCCGGATCGAAGTACTCGATCTTCTTGCCTGAATATTTGGCGTGACTGCTCAAGTCGAAGTTCGTACGGCTGTGGATACCCTCCACCTCCTTGAAACCGAACGGCATCTGGAACTCGATATCGGTAGCTGCATTCGCATAGTGTGCCAACTTATCGTGGTCGTGGAAACGGTATTTCTCGTCACCCAAACCCAGCGCTTTATGCCATTTGAGACGGAATGCTTTCCAGTGCTCGAACCACTTCAACTCCTCACCCGGACGAACGAAGAACTGCATCTCCATCTGCTCAAATTCACGCATACGGAAGATGAACTGACGCGCTACGATCTCGTTGCGGAAAGCCTTACCGATTTGTGCGATACCGAAAGGTATCTTCATACGACCGGTCTTCTGTACGTTCAGGAAGTTAACAAAAATACCCTGTGCGGTCTCCGGACGGAGGTAGATCTTCATCGCGCCGTCTGCGGTCGAACCCATCTCGGTGGAGAACATCAGGTTGAACTGACGGACGTCCGTCCAGTTACGTGTACCGCTGATCGGGCAAACGATCTCCTCATCCAAGATGATTTGTTTCAACTCCTCCAGGTTATTGTCGTTCATCGCTTTTGCGAAACGCTCATGGAGTGCCTCACGTTTCGCGATATGCTCTTTGACACGCTCGTTGGTAGTCTTGAACATCTCTTCGTCAAAACTCTCCCCGAAACGCTTGCGTGCTTTCTCTACCTCCTTGGCGATTTTCTCATCGTATTTAGCCAACTGATCTTCGATCAGCACGTCAGCACGGTAACGTTTCTTACTGTCGCGGTTATCAATCAAGGGGTCATTGAACGCATCTACGTGACCCGATGCTTTCCAGGTCGTCGGGTGCATGAAGATAGCGGCATCGATACCGACGATATTCTCATGCAGCAACGTCATACTGTCCCACCAGTAACGCTTGATATTATTTTTCAACTCCACGCCGTTCTGACCGTAGTCATACACAGCGCCCAGACCATCGTAGATCTCGCTGGACGGAAAAACAAATCCGTACTCCTTGCAATGCGCTACGATTTTCTTAAATGTTTCTTCTTGTGTCTGTTGTGCCATAAAGCTATTCACGATTTAATTATTTACGTTTTACGATTTAGCGCCTTTGCGGCAAATCGGTGCAAAATTACTGCTTTTTTCTGACATATGCAAGTCTCTGTGTGATTTTTTGTGGATTTCTCTCCTACCTGTCGAAAAAAGTATGCTTTTTTCTTGCATATGTAAAAAAAAAAGTGTAATTTTGCAGCGCAAAATATACGATTTTAAAATGCTATCGGCGCAGGACATACAAAATTTCTATTTTTTAGGTATCGGAGGTATCGGAATGAGTGCCCTCGCACGCTATTTCAAGCGGCAAGGATACCCCGTCTTCGGGTACGACCGTACCCCTTCTGAGTTGACGCATGAATTGGAAGCGGAAGGTATTGAGATCGTTTACGGAAACGATCAATTGGAGATAGGAGAAGGGAGATTAAAGATAGATCCGGTGCACACGCTGGTCGTTCGTACGCCTGCCGTGCCGGAGGAGAATCGTATCTACACCTATTTGCGTGAGCAAGGATTCGATATCCGTAAGCGTGCGGAGGTCTTGGGACTTGTGACACGGCAGCTTAAGGCGCTTTGCGTCGCCGGTACGCATGGCAAGACTACCACCAGCACGATGATAGCCCACATGTTAGCTCCGACGAATGCCTTCTTGGGAGGTATCAGTTTGAACTATGACACGAATCTGTTGGTTGATACGAATAGCGAATATGTGGTGGTGGAAGCGGATGAATACGACCGCTCCTTCCATCATCTGAAGCCTTATATTTCCGTGGTTACTGCGGTCGATGCCGACCATCTCGACATCTATGGAACCGAAGAAGCCTATCGTGAAGCTTTTGCTCATTATACGAGTCTCATCACCGGTGCGCTTGTCATGAAACAAGGCATCGCTTTGGAGCCGCGTCTTCAACCGGGTGTCAAATGCTATACCTACGGCATGGAGAATGCAGCGAATATCCGCGTAAAGGATGGAACGATAAGCTTTGATTATGTTTCGCCCTTGGCTACGATTCTGGATATCTCATTAGGTGTGCCTATTTGGGTGAATATCGAGAATGCTTTAGCTGCTATTACGGTGGCCTTGTTGGCGGGCGTTCCGGCGGAGCAGGTCAAGGAACGGATGGCATCGTTCAAAGGCGTATGGAGACGCTTCAATATTCATGTGAACACCCCTCGTGTAGCGTACGTCGATGACTATGCGCACCATCCGCAGGAGATAGCGACTGCCATCGATTCGGTACGTAAACTATACCCAGAACGGAAGTTGATAGGAGTCTTCCAACCGCACCTCTATACCCGCACACGTGATTTTGCGGAAGAGTTTGCACGCGTGCTGCATACGATGGATGAACTGATCCTGCTGCCGATCTATCCGGCACGAGAGGAACCCATCCCCGGCGTGACGAGCGAGATACTGGGAGGTAAGGTAGTAGAGAAGAAGGACCTGATACCACATCTTAAAGAGCTAATAGCTAACAGCCAAGAGCCAATAGCTATTCTCACTGTCGGAGCAGGCGATATAGACCGACTTGTGCCGGATATTGCACAAGCGATTTGTAATTTGTAAGTGGTGATTTGTGATTTGAGTAACATCGCACGGAACATATGGAAAGGAATCGGCATCGCTATCATGGCGAGTCTGCTGATCATGGCGGTGGAAACCGGTAAACGGCAGACACCGGTCACGGCGCCTTGTGCCGCTATCACCTATGACATCGACGATGCCGCCAAACGAATGTACCTCACGGAAACGGAATTGGACCTCTTGCTGCAACGCCAACATATTTACCCGGTGGGTCAAGCGCTGAACTCCATTTCGCTGCAAGCCATCGAGAACGCAGTTCGGACGCATCCGATGGTACGTACTGCCGAGTGTTACCTCACGCCGCGCAATGAGGTCAAGGTGCAACTGACGCAGCGTGTGCCCTTGTTGCGCGTACGCACTGAAGAGCAGACGTACTTCATTGACAGGGACCGCCTGATGATGCCGGTTCGGGACGCCGTTCGGGACTCCGTCCTTCTCATCACCGGTTCACCGGATGAGCGCATGGCAACCCATGAATTGGCGAACTTCGCCTTTTGGTTGCAGCATCATCGCTACTGGAGAGAACGTGTACACCACGTATATGTCGCATCGCCGCAGAGGATCTACCTCTATCTGAAATATGAGAACGGAGCGATGCGTAAGGAACGGATCCTCTTGGGGGAGATAAACGGATTTGAAAGTAAATTAGCAAAACTGCGCACCTTCTATGAGAACGGTTCGCAGATCCTGCAAGATAAACACTATACAGAACTCGACCTCCGCTTCCGTGGACAAGTCGTTGGAAGATAAATCGTAAAATCGTAAATCGTCAAATCGTAAATGGCCAGAAGGCAGACACAAATAGCAGACACCTTACCGCTGGTGGCAATCGATTTAGGTAGCGAAAGCGTTCGAGCGATGGCCGCTCGACGGATTGCACCCGACTTGTTCCAGATCCTTGGAGTGGAAGAACGACCGCAGAAGTTAGGTAACGTCTGCGTGGAGCAAGGTATCATCACGCAGTCCAGTAATGCCGGTTATGTCATCGCTGAGGTGCTCAAACTGTTGGCGAACCGTATCGGTGTGGACGAGTTGCCTACCGCCTTCGTGTCTGTCGGAGGGCAGTCCATGCAGATTGTAGCCGTGCATTCGAAGCGTGACCAAGCACGTCGCAAGGAGATCAGTCAAGCCCTGCTGGATGAGATGGAACAGGAGTGCAAGCAGAAGATAGAACTGCGTAATCCCGAAGTGGCGGTGTTAGGTCTCGTGCCTTCGTTCTTCCGCCTGGACGGAGTAGAGCAGGACGACGTACCTTCGCCCGAACAACGGGCAGCCTTGATAGAAGCGCATTATATCGCATTCTACGGTCGCAAGGCCATCGATACCCAATTACAAAAATCTTTCTCCCAAGCCGGACGTAGCATCGAGCATGCTTTCGTTCGTCCGGAGACCCTGCTCTCTGCCTTTGCTACTTGCGACGGTAACCATATTCTTTCCGGCGGTTGTGCGGTACTCGATTTCGGTGCACAGACCACCAGTCTCACTGTCTATAAAGGCGGTCAGTACCTGCTTAACAAAGTGGTACCCAAAGGCGGTTACCATATCACCCGTATGTTGGAGCAGCAGGGAATGAATTATGCGACGGCAGAGGTGTTAAAGAAAAAATACGGCTTCGCATCGCCTGATCTCGTTTCCAAAGATGCCCGACTGCGTATTCCCGCTTCGCCGGAGATAGGAGGAGATCTGATCTTCTCTTTGACCGAACTGGCATCGGCGATCGAACTCAAACTGCACGAGATACTCGCACCCCTCTTGGAAGAACTGCATAAGGTCGAGGCACGTATCTCTACGCTCTATATTACAGGTGGCGGCAGTATGCTGCAAGGCATGGCGGAGTACGTGCAATCCCAGACATCCATGCGTGTGCAGTACGGCGCCCATAACCTGCTCCTACACCGCGATACGGAAGAGAAATACCTTTCTCCGGCGTACACTTCGCTCGTAGGAACCATCCTGCTCGGACAGGACTATCGCGATAGTCATAAGAACCAACCGGTTCAGAAACCGGGTTTCTTTGACAAAGTCAAAGAATCAACACTCGATATGTTTATCGATCAAGAATAAAATATGGAAGATGAAGTATTGACCTTGCCTTTGGAAGGCTTGACGGAAGACAGTATTATTAAAGTGATCGGCGTCGGTGGTGGCGGATGCAATGCCGTCAACTATATGCACCGACAGGGACTGCAAGACGTGTCCTTCCTTGTTTGTAACACCGACCGCCAAGTGCTTATCAAATCGTCGGTGCCCAGTAAGTTACAACTGGGTCCGGGTTTGGGTGCAGGCGGTGATCCGGAGACTGCCCGTCAGTATGCCGAAGAGAGTAGGGATCATATCCGTGAAGCACTCAACGACGGTACGCAGATGCTCTTCATCGCTGCCGGTATGGGTGGCGGAACGGGAACCGGTGCTTCGTCCGTAGTGGCTGAGGTGGCGCAAGAGATGGGTATCCTGACCGTAGGTATCGTCACCATCCCCTTTGCGTTCGAGGGAAAACGGAAAATAGAGAAAGCGATGACCGGTGTAGCCCGCCTGGCAAAGCATGTGGACGCCTTACTCATCATCAATAATGAGAAACTCAAACAGATATATCCGGAACTGAACCTGCTCAATGCCTTCAGTAAGTCCGATGACGTGGTAGCCAATGCAGCACGTGCAATCGCTGAGATCATCACTGTGCCGGGTTATATCAATACCGACTTTGCTGATGTGCGCAATACCTTACGCAAAGGCGGTGTAGCCATCATGAATATCGGTCGGGCATCCGGCGAACAACGTATCACCAATGCCATCAACGATGCCCTTAACTCACCCCTCGTCAACACCAACGACGTGCATGGTGCGGAACGTATCCTGCTCCAGTTCTATTGCTCCACCGAGCATGCCATCGTCATGGAGGAGATCGATCAGATCAATGCTTTCGTACAAGAAGTGGGCGATGATATCGAAGTACAATGGGGGGCTTCCATTGATGAGAGTCTTGGAGATCAAGTACGTGTCACCGTCATCGCTACCGGTTATAAGGTGGACGGACTGCCTTCCGAAGAGGAAGAGGCGGGAAAGAAGACCATCTCTGAAGCCATCGAAGATAACTATCCGCAGCAGGCGAACAAACCGCTCGAGGATGAGAAAGCTACGTTTATTGACTTGAGTGAGACCCTTCGTGAAGAAGGCGTCACGATCGATCAACCGGCACGTCCGCATGCTGTCTCGCCTTCCGCTGATGACATCGTCATCACCGTCGAAGAGGAGATCAAAGTGGAGGAACCGCAGGAGACTCGTCACTCTCCCTTCGGCTGGATCCGTAGAAAATAATCGTCCAATAAATCATCCAATAAATCGTCAAATCGTAAATCGTCCAATCGTAAATTATCTATATGAACAGCGAAACTAATTTCTTTGATTTATGTGCGGCAGGATGCCGTGCGTTCGGTCGCGCATGCCAGGCATGCGGTCGTATCTTAGGTCGTATGACCCGTCTTAGCTTCCGTTTCTGGTGGCTGGTCTTTCCGGTGTTGGCACTCGGCATCGGCGGCGCATGGTACTATACCCGGCCGGATAACCTGACCTTCAAGGTCAACGCCGTGGCTTTCCTCAACGGACCCTCTATCCAGCAGTTCGGTCAAGCGTACGCACCTCTTCAGTCCGGGCAACTCTTACCCGATAAGGCTTCCATCGCTCCGTTCGTACACAGCCGCACCGCCAAGGGTTTTGCTACCTATCGTGTCATCGACTGTCTGAATGACGGCACAGCGGATTTTATCGACTTCAAGCATAAAATAAAAGCTACCGATACGGTTCAAGTGCAGATGAAAGACCGTCTGTGTCTCCAGTTCCGTGTCAAGTTACAGGACATCCAACAGATTCCGGCGATCGAGCAGGCGATGTTGGAGTTGCTGAATAACGATCCGGTACTGCAGCAGTCCTATGAGACCTATGTGCGTAATCTGCGTGAAGAAGTAGCCTTCAACCATCGTCAGGCACAGAAACTTGACAGCCTCACCAGCCAGTATTACTTCTTCAACCCGGCTTTGTCGCAACAGGAGGTGATAGGTCGCAGTCAAGGCGGCTTTAATTTCTACGGAGACCGTCGTGTACGCCTCTTCTTGGAGGAGATTTACGAGCAGCACGAATACATGCAGCGCATGGACTATCGCCTACAGTTAGCGACCGATCCGGTGACTTTGGAGAACCACTTCCGTGTGGACCCAAAACCCGTAAACGGTCGCCGTAAATATGTCCTGCTCTTCGGTATCCTCGCTTGGTGCGCAGGTTGTGGAATAGCAGAACTGATCGATAGACGCAAAGCTATTTGCGCTTGGATGAAACAATAAGTTTCTTAATCACGAAATAGAGAATCACTACACCCAGTAGTGCCAGTATAGCCACGCTCAGTTCGTGGCTATATTCGTTGATGAGGTCTTTATTGCCTCCTGCGATATAACCCAAAGTGGCCAGTACTGAGTTCCAGATGAACGCGCCTAAGAAGGTGTAGAGCAGGAATTGCCCGAAATGCATCTTACTCAGTCCTGCCGGAATGGATATCAACTGCCGGATAGCCGGAATCAAGCGTCCGACGAACGTACTGATCTTACCATGCTCATTGAAATAGGCTTCCGCTTTCTCCACTTTCTCCCGACTCAGCAAACATAAATGACCTAACTTGCTGTCCGCAAAGCGATAGATGATGGCACGTCCCAACCACATGGATAGCAGGTAGTTGATGATGGCGCCTAATAGCGCACCCAGCGTACCGAACAGCACGATCAAGGCAACGTTGACGATATAGTTATCCGTCACGCAGACAGCACTCGTCGGGTCTTCCGCTACATAGGCAGCCGGCGGGATGACGATCTCGCTGGGGAAAGGAATGAAAGACGACTCAATCGTCATCAGCGCAGTAATCGAACCGTAGTTCATATTGGCACTATACCAGTCACTCACTTTCGTGATCCACGAACGGGTGAGAGTAGTGTCCATGGCTTGCTCTTGGGCAAACAAATTGGTAGCAGGCATGAGGCCTACTACCAATAAGAGTATTACAAGAATGCGTTTCATCAGATGAAGATCAATTGAACGATGATATAGATCGGCAGCAAGACGATCAGACTGAACTTGATCATGTAGCCGAAGAACGACGGCATCTTGATTCCTTCCTGCTCCGCAATCGACTTCACCATGAAGTTAGGTCCATTACCGATATAGGTCAGTGCGCCAAAGAAGACGGCACCCATCGAGATCGCTTTCATGAACTCCGGTGCGATACCGGCAACAGCGGTAGCTGCGTCAGCCGGAATAGTGCTAGCTGTCGCATGGAAGACCATCGCCGTAGGCGCATTATCGAGGAACGCACTCAAGCAACCGGTACTATATACAAATTGCCAAGCTTCGTGAATAGGCAGCGGATGCAACTCCAAGTACATCAGGGCAGGAGTCATCGTGATGAAGATACCCAAGAAGACGCAGGCAACCTCCATGATCGGTGTCCAGGAATAGTTGTTCTTCACACGAACCTCTTTCTTCGTGGTGATCCAGGAAAGCAAAATAATCAGTACAAAGACATACTCACGGATACGGGCAATATACATCGGCAGATGTTTTGCCGCCTCTTCCAGTACTTCTGGCGATGCGTTTTTGGGCGCATAACCGAACCATACTGCGAAATTAGCCGGAGTAAGGAACATGGTAGAAGCGATGATGCCTAACAACCATACGATATTGATCAATCCGCTTACCTCCAGTTTCTTTGATTCGTGTACATCTGCCATCAGGTTCTCTGTCGGCTCTTTCTTATAGAAATACAGGTCCACAAAGAAATACGTTATCAGCAGTAAAGCTCCGGTTAAGAGCCATTCGCCCAACATATTCTGCATCCACCACATGAACGGCGTACCTTTCTGGAAGAGCAGGAACAAAGGAGGATCACCGAGCGGAGATAACAGACCACCGCAGTTAGCCACGATGGCGATGAAGAATAAGATCGTGTGTACGCGGTACTTACGTTGCTGAATAGTGCTGATGAGCAGACGGATAAGCAACATAGCGGCACCCGTCGTTCCCATAAAGGAAGCCAGCACCCAACCTAATGCTATGATCAGCGTGTTGGTCTTCGGCGTCGCCTTCAAGTCACCACGGATACAGATACCTCCGGTCGTAACAAACAGCGCCATCAGCAGTAAGATGAACGGAATGTAATCGCCGATAATCTGGTGCTCCACATTCTCTAACATGCCTTTGCAAATCATCCAAATAGCAACCGGCACACCTAAAATCAGCGAAACGTACAACTTGTGCAAATTGTGCTCCCACCATTCTTCCACCTTGTGAATAAGGGGCAGCACGGCGATGCATAGCAGCATCACCACAAACGGAATCAACATCCATACAGGAATGTCATGAAGTACATGTTCCATATGATTAGAATTATATTAAATAGTATCAATCCAGTTTGAGCACGGCAAGGAAGGCTTTTTGAGGCACCTCTACGTTACCGATCTGCTTCATACGCTTCTTACCGCGTTTCTGCTTCTCGAGCAACTTACGCTTACGGCTCACGTCACCGCCGTAACACTTCGCCAACACGTCCTTACGAACCTGTTTCACCGTTTCCCGCGCAATGATCTTGGCTCCGATAGCTGCCTGAATGGCGATATCGAACTGTTGACGGGGTAGGAGCTCTTTCAACTTCTCGCACATGCGGCGTCCGAAATCCACTGCATTATCCCGATGTGTCAACGTACTCAGCGCATCCACCTGTTCGCCGTTCAGTAATATATCCAACTTAACAAGGTTAGACGGTCTGAATCCGTTCATATGCCAGTCAAAGGAAGCGTAACCTTTACTGATGGATTTGAGCTTGTCATAGAAATCAATCACGATCTCACCTAAGGGCATGTCGAAGAGCAGCTCCATACGGTTACCGGAGATATACTCCTGCTTGACCAGTTCGCCGCGTTTGCTCAGACACAAGGTCATGATGTTTCCGATATAATCGGCAGTTGTGATGACCGATGCCCGGATATAGGGTTCCTCAATGCGGTCAATCTCCGTCAAGTCCGGCATGCCGGCAGGGTTATGAACCTCTACCAAGCCGCCATCTTTCGTATAGACATTGTAACTTACGTTCGGCACCGTGGTGATGACGTCCATATCGAACTCCCGATCCAGACGCTCTTGCACGATCTCCATATGGAGTAAGCCGAGGAATCCGCAGCGGAAACCGAAACCCAAAGCCATGGAACTCTCCGGTTGGAAAGTAAGGCTGGCATCGTTCAGTTGTAGTTTCTCCAGACTCGCACGCAGATCCTCATAGTCCTCACTCTCAATAGGATAGACTCCGGCAAAGACCATTGGCTTGGCTTCCTCAAAGCCGTCTATCGCTTTATCGCAAGGACGTGCCACATGCGTGATCGTGTCACCCACCTTTACTTCGGTACTCGTCTTGATACCGGAGATGATGTAACCCACGTTACCGGCACTGATCTCCTTACGCGGGTTCATGTCCAGTTTGAGAATACCTATCTCGTCCGCATCGTACTCCTTGCCCGTATTCACAAACCGCACTTTGTCGCCCGTGTGCATCGTGCCGTTCACCACTTTGAAATAAGCAATGATCCCTCGGAAACTATTGAAGACGGAGTCAAAAACAAGACATTGCAAAGGCGCATTAGGGTCACCTACCGGCGCCGGGATACGTTCGATGATGGCATCCAGGATCTCCGGCACGCCTTCACCTGTCTTGGCGGAGCAACGCAGTATCTCCTCCCGTTTGCAGCCTAATAAATCTACGATCTCATCCTCAACACGTTCCGGCATGGCGTTCTCCATATCGCATTTATTGAGCACGGGAATGATCTCCAAGTCATGCTCGATAGCCATGTATAAGTTGCTGATTGTCTGTGCCTGCACGCCTTGCGTGGCATCGACCACCAGCACCGCTCCTTCGCATGCCGCTATACTGCGGCTCACCTCGTACGAAAAGTCCACATGCCCCGGAGTATCTATGAGGTTCAAGGTATAACCCTTATGCTGCATCTGTATCGCGTGACTCTTGATGGTGATACCGCGCTCTTTCTCCAGCTCCATGTCGTCTAGTACCTGGTTCTCCATCTGCCGAACGTCCACCGTGCCGGTGAGCTCTAACATACGGTCGGCTAACGTGCTCTTTCCGTGGTCTATATGCGCTATGATACAAAAATTTCGGATATTTTTCATTGCTTCTACTTCAAATCGGCTGCAAAGTTACAACTTTTTTTTCAAACACACAAGTTTTATTGCAAAATAATCGGTTTACCCAGTATATCGTACCATACGCCGTTTCGCTCAATCATCAGTTGGCCGTTAAGCAGCATCTTATGTCCCTGTGCGCCATCTTCGGTAGTCTGGATGCCCCATGCGGCAGGTTTGGTACCTTCGCCCCATTGGGAGTATAACCACTCGATACGCCAGTCATAGCGCCACAGAAAATCATCCCGTTTCCCGTTCATATTGCTGTTGTCGCAGTAGTTCTGCGTACCTCTCCATACCTCTGCATCGTTCTTGGCTGCCGACGTGATAGTCGATGCAAAAGCGATGATCTGATCGCGAACATCGTCCTTGCGGGTATTGTAGAAAATCCACCATTGTTCTTTCACTTTCTTCTGAAAAGCCGGCCAGGATGCCAGTTGTTCTATCCATATTTGCGAGAACTCCGGTTCGGTATAAATCCAATAGGGACGGGGTGCATGACGGTAACTGTTGCCGAAATCCCATACCGGACCGAATTTCCATTTGTCGATCTTACCGTTCCGGTCCCGGTCTTTGTAGAGGAAACAACTGCCGTGATATGATTCGCAGTCATCCAGTATCTCCTGCACCAGATAGAACTTAGCCGCTTCCTCCATATCCATCATCTTCTCCAGTTGGGTGGAGGTGGATGCATACAACGCATCGTTCAAGGCAAACATCTGATTCTCAATATAGCTACGCTGCTGTGCAGAAAGCACTTCGGGTTCCTTGAGCGACACCATCAACTCCTGTCCGTTACCTTCGGTAAACATGATATTATTTTCCGACGGATAGTTGTCTATCTCTACGAGCCATCCTCCTGTCACCGAATCCGGATGCGCTTCGCCGTCTGCCTGCTCGGTGATCTTAACGCGGTTTGAGGCGATACGTACGTGTTCGGTCAAGAAATACAGCCCCATATATTTGCCGTTCATCACCAGTTCTACCGGTACCATACGGGGCGTCCACCTCATCTGCAACGCCGCACTCACCATATAGCCGGTCGGATTACGCAGAAATCCCAAGTCATCATCGGCACCCGCCATCAGGCACCAGTGCTTGTTATTGGGCATGCCTAATACTTTCTGCTTGACGTCGAACTTGATCTTATACGGCTTCTTGTCAAACCCGCGCCACGTCCAGTTGCCTCTACCCTTGAACTCTGCAGCCAACTGAGAAGCCTGAGAACCCAAAGCCGGATAACCCGTACTCAGCGGATCGATATACAAGGAACCGGAGATATAGGTCTCTTTGTCGGTAATCGCGGCACTGGTGGTGACATATACTACCGGAAGCGTACCCGTGATAGAAGCAGAAGGGGTAGTCTGTCCCTCTTCCCATGCCGACAGGGTGGTCCAGTATCCTTGTGCCCAGTTGTCGCCTGATTCGGGAACAAAGATTTCATTGGCGTTCATCTGCACTTCGGAGGTAGCCGTGCGGTTGATACCCAACTGCAGACTGATACTGTCTTTGTAGGCACTGAAGGTTTGGGCAAACTGACCGGTTGCTACATTCCCGCCGACAAAGGTATAACGGTACATGTTATACTTCGCTTGAGGGATGGAGACGCGCCATTTGTTGCCGTCTTTCGTCATCGCTACCACATAGGTCTGCGCGCTCTGGTCCGATCCATACACAAAACGAACACTACTGTATTGTGTCTTACTGTTGTCAAAATACAATATCCCCCTTGGTATGGTAAGCGCAAAGGAGCATAAAGAAGAAAAAAGTAGAATGGTAATGAATAACTTACGCATAGTTCAACATGTTTGCGTTATAATATTGCGGTTGACCGGTCACTTCTTCTCCCAGCCACTCCGGTCGTTCAAAAGGTTCGTCTTCCGAACCCAACTCTATCTCTGCCAATACGCGTCCTTCGAACCGGTCATGGAAAACATCCACTTCCCAGCAACGTGTCTCCCCTTGGTAAGAAGGAGCAGGAACCACATACCGTGTCTTCTTAAGTACAGCCGGTCCGCAGAGCAGCATCAACTCCTCGGCATCCTTCTTGTCAATCTCCCGCTCCCATTCGAATCGGGCAATACCTTCCCGCAAGAGGGAAGATTTAATAGTAAGGAACGCGCGCGCGTCGCTTATGCGTACGCGAATCGTCTTTCCTCGTTCCCGACACAGGTAACCCTGTTCGATCTCATGACGGGTGGTTGCCAACGCCTTAAACGCATCGGAGCGAACCAAAAATTTTCGCTCAATTTCGGTGTTTTTGGACATAGAATAACGTATTAGCGCACAAAATTACAACTTTTTTGCGACATAAACAAAAAAAAGTGCAAAAAAATTTGCATATGTCCCAAAAATGTAGTACCTTTGCACCCGCATTTGGAAAATTAGTATTTCAGTCAAGCGAAAGGAAGGGTGGGTGAGTGGCTGAAACCAACAGTTTGCTAAACTGTCGTACGGGTAACTGTACCGGGGGTTCGAATCCCCCCTCTTCCGCTTAAAAAGAAAATTAGGAACCATAAAGGCTCCTATTTTCTTTTTAAGAGAAGGCGGAGAGCCTTCTGGCGGAGGGCATTTACACAGGTATGAATACAAGTCTTTATATAGTTACTACGCAGATACGGGATAAGGTACACGCCTATATGCGCGAACATCCGGAGAGCGAACTGCATAAGTGCGGCAAGATGTTCGGCGTGTTGCTGTATGAAGGCGGCTATCTGGCGGCTTTCTCTGCCAAACTCGATGGCTCATATCACCACGAAGGCTTTGTGCCGCCGGTTTTTGAGATGACACAAGAACCCATAGGGCACAGCAAAGAGGAGTCCAGACGCATACAACGCTTGTTATTCGCCAATTATAATTTTGTGAACGGAAAGGGCGAGACGAAGAACCTTCTGGAGATCTTCGCCCATGAGAAACCCATCATCCCTGCCGAAGACTGGTTCAACAAATCACAAATCACAAATCAAAAATTTGAAATCATAAATCATAAATCTGAAATCCTTCCCCCTTCAGGCGCAGGCGAATGCTGTGCGCCTAAGTTACTGCAATACGCCCTCACGCACGGTCTGAAACCCATACAACTGGCGGAGTTCTGGATCGGCGCGCCTTCCAAAACGGAGATCCGGCAGGAAGGGCAATATTATGCCCCTTGTTCCGGTCGATGCGTACCCATTCTAAGGCATATGACTCAAGGTCTTGACGACCTTGAGATTTTAGATTTTAGATTTAAGATTTCAGATTTTCCAAAGCCCGAGATTCTTTTCGAAGACGATTACCTGATGGTGGTCAATAAACCCTCCGGTTTGCTTTCCGTGCCCGGTAAAGGCGACGAACCTTCGGTAGAAAATATGCTGCGCGCCAAGGCGGTGCATCGGTTGGACCAAGACACAAGCGGACTTCTGGTACTTGCCAAGACCCCCGAGGTCTATAAGACCTTGCAGAGTTATTTCCAACGACGCGATATCTTTAAGCGCTACGAAGCCGTGCTTCGCACGAATGGTGACGCTTCGCTTAATGGTGAATTGCTTAATGGTGCAAATGGTGCAAATGATGGAATAATCGATTTGCCCCTTCTTCCGAATCCATATGATAGGCCTCGCCAGATGGTGGATCTCGAACACGGTAAACCCGCCATCACGCGCTACGTCATTCGGGAACGCAGGGAGGACGGTACCATCCTCGTCGATTTCTATCCGCTCACCGGTCGTACCCATCAGCTCCGTGTGCATGCGGCACATCCCGACGGACTGAACGCTCCTATCGTGGGAGACCGCCTTTATAATGGTGACGTTTCGCTTAATGGTGCAAGCCGTTTACAGCTTCACGCTGCAGAGATACGGTTTGTGCATCCTGTCATGCGGCATGAGATGCATTTCTGCAGCCCTTTTTTGTGAAAAACTCCATTTTTTTTTTGCATATATCAAAAAAAAGCAGTATCTTTGCAGCGTCAATTCAAAATTTTATGAATATGAAAAAACAATTCTCCTTAAAGGTGCTGATGATGGCCACAGTGGCTGTCTCGGCTTTGTTCCTCGCTTCGTGTGCGAAATCAGGTTACAAGAACGCTATCCCAGCCGACGCACCGGTGGTGATGGAGTTGGATGTGAAAAACGTAGCGCTGAAAGCGGATTTTATGACGCAGAAGAATGACATTGCGGATCTTGTGGAGTCCATTGAACCGGACAACCGCATGTATCGTAAGATCGCGAATGCATTACGTAGTCCGGAGGACCTCGGTCTGGATTTCCTCAGCCCGATGTACGTGTTCGCTTCTTCTTCCATCGATGACGGATTCTTCTTGGCTTCCGTACGTAACCAAAACGATCTGATGTCGAAGGTGCAATCGTTCTCGAACGATATCGAGTTCCTCAAAGACGGTGACATCTCTTGGGTGCTGGCAGACGGTCGTGTCGTTGGTGCGTTAACCAAGAGCACCCTGTTGGTCGGTTCTTCAAACCAGAAAGCTGTCTATCGTGAGCTGTTGGACTTGAGCGGTAGTGAGAGTTTCTTCAGTACCGATGCCGGTAAGTTCATGAAAAAGCACAGCGCAGACGCTACAGTGATGCTTAACATGGAGGCACTGCCCAAACAACAGCAACGCCAACTCCGTCGTGAGTTAGAGAGTGAGTTGGATCGTGACCTCCGCTTCCTCAGTACCGATGAGTTGTGGGAGAAGGTATACGAGACCCGTCTGGCGTTGAACCTCGACTGCAATGCCGGTCAGATTGCGCTGAACCTCTTCGCCGACAATGTGGACAAAGACGGTAGAGACGTGCTTAAGAAAATCTCGAAGGACGCCTTCAAGCAGATCCCTGCACGTAACCTTGTAGGTCTGATCGCACTCGGTGTCAACGGTAAAGAGAGCTGGAACCGTGCAGAAGAAGAGATGGATGATCTGACGGGTCTGTTAGGCGATGTAGCCGATGTGATCGAGACGCTGGCTACTTCTACCAATGGTACGGCTGTCGTATCGCTGTCCGGTAAGAACATCGCCGACAATCCCGAAGTGATCTGTATCCTGCCGACGCCGAAGGCTGCTATCAAACCGATCATCTCCCTGATGGGCAGCGACATGCCGCGTGGCATCTTCGTAGAGGGCGATAAGAAAATGACGGCGCTGACCAATATGCCGGATTACGATTTCGAGAATGTGAAGTCTTCTTTCGACAAGGCATCGAACGCCACTTCTTGCTATCTCTACGGTTACGTGGACGCAAAACCGCTGGTTGAGATTGCCATGGATGAACTGGACGACAATACCGATCGCGACATGCTCAAACTCAACCGCAAGGTACGTGATTTCGCTTCGTTGGCGGATTATATGGAGCTGAAAGCCGAAGATATCGACCGTCTGCAATTGGCTTTGATGCTGAACGATAAGTCGAAGAACTCCTTGGCACTCGTGGTAGCAAACGGTATCCAGATCGGCAAAGCATATCTGGAGTACGAAGAGGCTCGTCGTGCCAGCTATAGAAGCTACTACGATGCCGCTTCAAGCGCCACAGAGCAGGCTGTTGAAGAAGCAGTGGAAGCCTTAGAGTGGGATGAGGATTGGGATTTCTAAACGATCCATACAATGATTACCGATATCTCGATAAACGTCTATCATCCGATGCAGTTTGAACGCGGTAAGGCTTACTGCGTGTCGGCTGCATCGGGTATCGGTAAATCTTCTTTGCTGCATTTCATAGGCGGTTTTCGAACCGATTATACAGGTGAGGTACGGTTGAACGGGCAGGATGTCCGTTCTTTCTCTGCTTCGCAGAGAGCCGAACTGTACCGCACCGAACTGGCGTATATGTTCCAGGACCTGCGTCTGTTTCCCAACCTTACCTCGTATGAGAATGTGCAGATCGTCAACCAGCAGACGCATTTTAGAACGAAAGCCTATATCCTTTCCTTGTTCGAACAACTGGGCTTGAGCGATAAGATCACCCAACCCGCCCGGCTCCTTTCTTGGGGACAGCAGCAGCGTGTGGCTTTCATCCGCTGCTTGTGCCAACCCTGTTCATTCTTACTGATGGATGAACCCATCAGCCACTTGGACGATGAGAACGCGCGTATCATGGCGCATATCCTGACGCAGGACCGCCAAGAGCGTCAGTACGGACTGATCGTCACTTCGCTGGGCAAGACCCTGCCTGTTCATTACGACCAACATGTGACGCTATGAGACTGATTTGGAAAGTATTACGGCAGCATTTGAGCGTGGGACAGTTGATCGGCTTTGTCCTGGCGAATATCATCGGACTGAGCATCATCGTGTTAGGTGTGCAACTCTATTGCGATCTGGAACCGGTCGTGTCCAATAAGTCGGGATTCATGAAACCCGATTATCTGGTGGTCACCAAACCCGTGACGACTTTCGATGCCTTGTCCGGCGGCAAACCGGCGTTCACCCGCGAAGAGATTGCGGACATCGAGTCGCAGGAGTTCGTGACGCAACTCGGTTCCTTCACGTCTGCCAACTATCGTATCATCGGCCAATTGCTGGTCGAGTCCTTCGGTGTCGATGTAGTGACCGATCTCTTCTTCGAGTCCGTGCCCGAGAGTTTCGTCGATGTGGAGTCGGAGGAGTGGGGTTTTGAACCCGGTAACGAGGTGTTGCCGATCATCGTGCCGCGTGATTACCTCAATCTCTATAACTTCGGCTACGCGCCTACGTCTGACTTCCCGGCGATCTCCGAGAGTATGATCAGTAAACTCGAACTGAACCTTGCCCTTTCCGGAAACGGGCAGCGTATCTATATGCGGGGAAAAATCGTCGGGTTCTCTTCCCGTCTCAACACCATTCTGGTGCCGGAGAGTTTTATCCGATGGTCTAATAAGCTGTTGGCCCCCGGCAACCAAGCGCCGGAGTCGTCCCGCGTCATCATTCAGGTCACCAACCCTGCCGACGAACGGATAGCGGCGTATTTTAAGGAACATGAACTGAATGTGGAAGGCGATAAACTTAATGCTTCGAAAGCCGGATGGTTCATGAGGCTGTTGGTGGGCATCGTCATGTCGATCGGTCTGATCATCTGCGCCTTGGCGGGTTACGTACTGATACTGAGTATCTTCCTGCTTATGCAGCGCAACCAGGAAGCCATCCGTAACCTCAAAGCCATCGGTTACACGGCACGCACGGTATCGCTGCCGTACCGTCTGATTGTATTGCTTACCAATCTGTTGTCGGTATTGAGCGCCATGCTTATCTTAGGCGTCGTAAGAGGCGTGTATATGCCGTCAGTCTATCTCTTGGTGCCGGATTTCCATCCGGCATCGCTCACATGGGCATGGGTCACCGCCATCGCTTTCGGTCTCTTTATGACCGCCATCAACGCCACCCTCATCCGCTCTTCTGTTGCCAAACAATAAATTACCGATAATACCGGTTTCGGTGGTAATACGTATCTCTTCCTGAACGGAAATATTTTTTCTTCGAAGAAGCAGGTCCCATGCTGAAGGACCGACGGTACAAAAAAAATGACATACGCAAGCGTATGCCATTCTTTTCGCGATTTTTTTCCTTGATTTAGCCGTTCTGGGCCTCGTCATACGCGTCGCCGCAGACTTTCCAGAGCCAGGACTTGAAGGTCTTGCAACCTCCGGCTTGGTCTTTCTGCGCGATGAACGCTGCTTGGTCTTGCGCCAAGGTAGCGAGGTTCTTTGCGCGGGTGTTGACGGAAGCCAGCACGGATGCGAAACGGGTACGAGCTGCGAGCTCTTTGGACGAGGGTTCACCGGTACGGGTGACGGAACTCAGTCCGCGCAGGTACAGACGGGAACAGCCGGATCTGGTGGTCGGGGCTACACGGTGGGTAGCAAGCACCATCTTCTGGTCCGCTGCGTGCGGCGATTTCTTGTTGATTTTGGTGAGGGCACCGCTGACAGTCTTGATCGCGTCAGCATATTCTACTTTTGC
>Ga0247611_10000622_pt1 | contig 70071 bp, 62 predicted proteins | sample 177DNAGHGhighgp2_FD_192422 | JGI IMG/M metagenome (GOLD analysis project Ga0247611, IMG submission 192422) | Sheep rumen microbial communities from Palmerston North, Manawatu-Wanganui, New Zealand - 1770 DNA GHGhigh gp2 | ecosystem: Host-associated > Mammals > Digestive system > Stomach > Rumen...
TTTTAAGTCAATCTTTTTATTTAAATTTTACAACAAGTGAAATTGAATCGTTAGGATTTTCAACGTTTTGGAAAATAATTGTACGATTAGTGCCAATTTCATGAGGTAACCACATAACGAAGGTTGTATCGTTTGTTGCTCCCCAACGAGCAGCATCAGCGTAATCTTCAGGTTCAATATGATATTGAACACCTTGAACTTTTGCTCCTAAATCAACAAGTACACCTACCCATTTTTTAGGTTCAGTACTATTTCCACCAACGTATGCTGTTAAACCATTATCAGTAACAATAAACGCATTACCACCAATTGCTACAGAATATTTACCAGCATTTTGAGCAATACCTGGATTATCAGTTTCAGTCGCACCATTTACGCTAATTGGCATTGCACTTTTAAATCTAATAGATGGAATATCATCAACAAAAACCTTTAAAGTAATCTTGTCATTAGGATTATCTACATTAGTGAATGTATAATCACCAGCACTTTCTGTAGTTAACCACATAACAAAGGTTGTATCGTTTGTTGCTCCCCATCTTCTTGCATCACTATAATCAATATCTTCAATTGTATAATTTGATCCACGAACTTTTACTCCTAAGTCAACAAGTATTCCTACCCATTTCATTGGAGTAGATGTATTACCACCAACATAAGCTGTTAAGCCATTATTTTTGATAGTAATTGTATTTTCATCTTTTGTTACAGTGTATTTATTAATATTATCTATAATTCCTTGATTATCATTTGAAGTTGCATTTTCTACACTAATCTTTGTAGCACTTTCAAAGGAAATTGGATAAACAAATTTAATTGTTAACTCAATAGTATCAGTAGGTTCTTCAACATTTGTGAATGTAAATGTTCCTTCTTTATCTGGAGTTATCCACATAACAAAGGTTGTATCATTTGTTGCACCCCAACGTCTTGCATCACTATAATCAACATCCTCAATTGTATATGTTGAACCTTGAACTTTTGTACCTAAATCAACAAGTATTCCTACCCATTTCTTAGGTAATAAACTATTTCCTCCTATATATGCTTCAATACCATTATCATAAATAGTTATTGTTTTTCCTTCTTTTGCAACATCATATTTATCAATGTTATTTATAATACCAACATTATCACTTGATGTAGCGTTTGCTACATCAAGTTTTGATACTGTTTTAAAATTAATTAAATTAGTTGTAGCAGTAAATGTAATAGTTACTTCATCTGATTTTTCACTATAAATCTTTTGAGTATCTTTCATAACATAAGCTCTTGCATAATATGTTTTAACAGAACCTCTTGCTACATTTTCTAATACTTTTACACTACCTGTTGGAATATCAGCTAATACTAATTCATCAGTTTCAGCATCGAATAAATCCATATTATCATAATAATACATATTATTTTCTGGATTGTCAGGATCTATTTCATATGAATTACTTCCAGTAACTTGACTTCCAATATCAACACTACATGACATACCGCTGCAAACTACAGGATTAGGTACAGTAACTGTTGGTTTTGGTATTCTTAACACAACAGTTAATGGATTTGAATATTCACTATAAACTTTGGTACTACCAAATGTCTTATAAGCTCTAGCATAATAAGTTTTAGCTACACCAATTTCACTAAAGATACGATTATCTCTCATATCATTAGCATTTGTTTCATGTGGTAAGTTAACAACGACATATTCATCATTTTCATTTTTCTCATATAATTCAAATCCGTCTATCTTATATGTAAGTGGTTCTTCATTGCTAACTAAATAATCATCAGCATTAATACCAATCAAATATACATATGGTGCAGGATGACCGTTTTCACTTAATGATGGTGTAGCAATCTCATAATTGAATGTTACTGTTTGTGTTTCTGTTGGATTACTATATACCTTTTCACCATTATACATTACATATGCTTTTGCATAATATTTCTTTGTTGATAAAACTGGAATTCCTGTTAACACTCTAGTAGCACCTGTTGGAATATCTTCAAGTACTGGTTCAGTTACACCTTCTTCAAATAAATCCATATATTCATAATAGTATACTGGATTTTCTTCATCTTTAATGAAGTATGTTGTTTCAAGAATTGGACTACCTACATCATAGATTGTACATGATTCACCACTACTACAATCAATATTTTTAAAATCTAGTCCTGGTACAGGAATTTCTGTATCAACTTTAACTACCTCAGCATAGTCACCATATAAAATATTATTTTCATCATATCGAACATATGGTCTAGCTGAAATAGCCTTTTTAACATTAGGTTCATCATAAACACGCTTATCTAGTGGACCATTGTTACTTGTATTGGCATATTCTAATTCAATAGGAGTATAAGTTTCTCCACTTAAATTCGTACCTGGTAATGTTGTTCTATTATATTCATAGAATTCAACACCACTTACTATACAATTATCATTTGTACAGAAATCAGATTTATTAAGAGCTAAATAAGGTTTTAATGGCTCTCTACCTTCTTCTATACTTAATGTAAGCTTAGGTAAATTATTTTTGAAGTCAAATGTTAATGGTTCAGAAGCAGAACTATAAATTCTATCTTCTCCAATAGTTACAAATGCTTTTGCTGTATAAGTTATTTCTTCACCAATTGTTCCATAAACAGATACATGTTGGTCAATTGCATTTGCTGTTACAACAGGTAGAGGTTTAACCTCACCTTTTGCACCATATACAACATATCCATCTATATTTCCATGAACAACATTATATTTAATGCTTACATCAGCAGCCATTTTACCGGCTCTTTCTTCATAATAGAATTTATTATATCCATTTGGATCATCTACATTATTCCAATAATGAACAAAGTCAGGTGTTGGAACAATTAATTTATAATCAAGTGTTAATTCATTAGAAGGAGTACTATAAACCCTTTCATCACCAAATAATTTATAAGCTTTTGCATAAATTGTTTTAGAAGTATTATATGTTCCTTCAATTGCAAGATGTTCATCAAATTTACTTGAACTTACAAGTAATGTATCTCCTTCAAATACAGCATATCCATCAGCATCAATATCATCTAAATTATCAGGTAATACAACACTTACATCAGTATATAATTTATTATCATTAACATAATATTTTGTATATCCATTTGGATCATCTGTACTGCTCCAATCCATAACTAATGTTGGAGATTGTGGAGCGTTAGATGTAAAAGTTAATTCTAAAGGTTGTGATTCAGTACTATAAATCTTTGAAATTATTTCTTGATCATTTTCATCTACACCACTAACATATGTTACATATGTCTTAGCATAATATGTCTTAGTTGCATTTAATGGTGCATATACAGTTAATAAATCACTATAAGCACCAGACGCAATTGGAGCACTATTTAAGTTTTCAAACACATCATAGCCATCAATATAATCTGTTAACATATCATTTTCTAAAGACATTTCAAGTTTTGTTGCCATCATATCTTTAGTAGCATCATAATAGAATAAGTTTTCACCATCATTATGTTGTGCTAATTGAGGTGTAGGTAATACCTTGTGGAAATCAAGAGCTACTTCATTAGATTTTGTACTATAATCTTTAGCAGTATCATTTCCTGTTCCATATTGTACATAAGCTTTTGCATAATATGTAGCATTTGTATCAGGAAGTTCAGCTACTCTTGCTGCATAACCAATTCTAACATTAGAAGCAACAATGATATCATCACCATCATTAACTACTTTAAATACATCATAGCCATTGGCATTATATTGGTCTGGTAAAACTGCATATAGATTTGCAACAACTTTATCGCCATCAACAAAGTATTTAGTATATCCATCTGGATCAAACTCAGAATCCCAACTTAGAATTAATTCAGGTTGTGTTGGAACAACACTTCTAAATGTTAATTCTAATCCAGTTGAGAAATCACTATATATTTTTTCATCTCCTAGTTCAACATAAGTTCTTGCATAGAATATCTTAGTTTCTCCTAAATTGCCATAAACAGTTGTTGGTAAATCACCTTCAATTGGAGTAGCATTTGGAGCAAGAGAATCAAATATATCATAACCAGATAAATTTGCGAATCCAGCTTCTTCAGGTAATTCCATAGTTACTTGTGTTGACATTTGTCCATTTTCATAAACAAATTCATTGTCAACTTGAGTTAAAGTTGGTTTTGGTAATTTTAATACGAAATTAAGTTCAAGCATTTCGCTTGCATCACTATAATCTTTAATAGGATTTGTAGTTCCATATTTCTTATATGTTTTAACATAATATTTTTCATTAGCATTTAATTCTTCTTCAATAACAGGAGAATTTCCACCAATTTCATTGTCTTCAGCAACAATTATATCATCACCATCAGCAACTACTTTAAATACATCATAGCCATCTGCATTATATTGTTCAGGTAAAACTACATATACATTAGTAGCAACTTTACCATCTTGTACAAAGTATCTTGAATATCCTTCTGGATCGTAAGTTGGATCCATTTCATGAGCGATATCAATACTTTGCTTAAATGAACTTACTGGAGTTGGTGGAGCATTTCTAAATGTTAATTCTAATGCTGTTGAGAAATCACTATATATTTTATTTTCCCCTACTTGAACATAAGTTCTAGCATAGAATAACTTAGTTTCACCTAAATCTCCATAAACAGTTGTTGATTGATCATTAACACCTACAATTGGTGTTGCATTTGGAGCAAGAGATTCAAATACATCATAACCAGTAATGTTACTTGCATTAACATTTTCAGGTAATGTTATATGAACATTAGTTGCTAACATATTCTTAGTTTCATCAAAGAAATATAAATCTCCTTGAACTGAATCTTGAACTAACTCTGGTTTTGGTACAACCAAGTGGAAGTCAAGACTTAATACAGCTGATTCTTCACTATAATCTTTTATAGCATTTTCACCAGTTCCATATTTTACATATGTTTTGGCATAATATGTAGCAGGAGTTTCAGCCTCTCCAGTGATTACTGCAAGAGCAGTAGGAACTAATTCTTCTTGATTAACTTTTTGATTATTTGCATCAAAGATATCATATCCATCTGCAACAGCATTTTCTGGTAATTCAATATATACAACAGTTGCTAATTTATCATTATAAACTGAATATTTTGTATATCCATTTGGATCATCTTGTTCATTCCATCCATGTAATAATGTTGGTTTTGTTGGAGTACTATTTCTAAATGTTAGTGTTAAATCATCAGATTTTTCACTATATATTTTATCCTCTCCAACTTCAACAAATGTTTTGGCATAATATGTTTTATTATCACCTAAATTTGCTTTTAATGTAACAGTTCCTGTCTTATCATTTGAAGATGCAACAACATCATTTCCTTCAAAGACATCATAACCAACTACATCAGCTGCCGTTGGTAAATCATTTATCTTAGCATCTATTGCAAGTAATCCATTATCAAAACGGAATTCATCACCAACTTTTACTAATGTAGGAGTTGGCATTTTTTTGTTAAAGTCAAGAGTTAATGTTTCAGATGCTTCACTATAATCTTTAATAGCATTTGGACCAGTTCCATATTTGATATATGTTTTTGCATAATATGTTTTTGGTGTATTAGGTAAACCAGCAATTAACACTGTTCCATCAACTTCTACATCATTTTTATTAACAATTTCATTATTTTCATCAAAAACATCATATCCATGAACTAATGATTCTGGTAAATTTACTTTAACATAAGTAGATAACTTACCATTCTCTACAAAGTATTTTGTATATCCTTCAGGATCATCAGTTTCATTCCAACTTGAAACTAACTCTGGTTTTGTTGGAGTTGCATTTCTAAACTCCAATGATAAATCTGCTGAATAATTACTATATACTTTTTGACCATCAATTACTGTATAAGTTACCGCATAGAATGTTTTTGTATCAGCAACTTCACCATATAAAGTTACATCTTCACCATAAGTACCACTTACTGGTTCTAAATTTGGAAGATACTTATCATAAACTTCATATCCCGTAATATTTTCAATGACAGCATTACTTGGTACTGTTATATAAGCTTTTGTTAAAAGCATACCTTTTTCTTCATCAAAATAGAAGTCATCATCAGTATTTTGATTTAATGTTGGTTTTGGCATAACTAAATCAAAGTCAAGTGATAATTCAGCACGCTCATCACTATAATCTTTAATAGCATTTTCACCAGTTCCATATTTCTTATATGTTTTAGCATAGAAAGTTAATGTTCTATCATAAGTACCAGTTACATATGTAACATCATTAACACCTAATTCAGTAGTATTAACTTTAACCCCATCTTTATCATATATGTCATATCCATCAGCAATATATTCATCAGGTAAAGTAAGTTTTACTTTAGCATTAATCTTGCCATCAATAACATAATATTTTGAATAACCATCTACATCATTTATATCATATACATGAACTAATGTAGGAGTTGTTGGAGCAGCATTTCTAAATGTTAATCTTAAACTTTCTGATTTAGCACCATAAACTTTGTTACCATCAATCGTAACATAAGCTTTAGCATAGAATGTTTTAGTTGAACCTAAATTAGCTTTTAATTCTACATCAGCAGTAGTTAAACCAGTTGCTACTAATTTATCAACAACTATTTCATCAGTCATAAACACGTCATATCCATCAGCATATTGAGTACTAACACCCTCAGGGAAAGTAATATGTGCATGAATAGCCATTTGACCATCTAAATAATAGAATTCTTCATTTGTATTAATTAAAGTTGGTGTAGGTATTTTCTTTTTAAAATCTAAATCTAGAGTATTTGAATTTCCACTATAATCTTTTATAAAGTTTTGAGTATTAGCATCAACATATTTAATATATGTTCTTGCATAATAACTTGCACTTGTACCATTTGTTCCTGTTAATGTTACAAAATCCATTATATCAGCATCATTTGTATTAACAGGTCTATTAGTACTTGCATCAAATACATCATATCCAGTTCCATTATAAGAATCTGGTAACTTTATTCTAACTTTAGTTGATAATACACCATTATCAACATAGTATTTTGTATATCCATCTGGATCATTAGTTTGATCCCACCATTGTTCTAATGTTGGAGTTGTAGGAACATCACCTCTAAAAGTTAATTGTAAAGGTGTAGTAAATTCACTATAAATTTTAGTTTCTCCAACTAAAACATAAGATCTAGCATAAATTGTTTTAGTACTTCCAAGTTCAGAATAAATAGTCTTTTGAGTTCCAAATGAAACATCCATTGGTTCACCAAGAGGATTTAATTGTTCATAAATTTCATAACCATCAACAGTTAATCCTTCTGGTAATGTAACATTTACATCTATAGCCATTTGACTATTTTCATAACGAACATCACTAGTTTTTGCTAATGTAGGTTTAGCCATAATCATCTTGAAGTCTAAATCTATACAATCGCCATCACTATAATCTTTTAAAGAATTATCGCCAGTACCATATCTAACATAAGTCTTAGCGCAATATTTTCCTTCATCATTAGGAGTTCTTGTTATTACTACAGAATCACCAACAGCAACAGGCTCTTGATTAACAATCTTATCATTTTCATCAAAGATATCATATCCATCAGCTGTGGCATTATCAGTTAATTCAATTTTTACTTTTGTTGCTAATTCTTCATCAAGAACATAGTATTTTGTATATCCATTAGGATCATTTGTTTTATCCCAATCTTGAACAACTGTAGGTTTAGTTGGAGGTGTATTTCTAAATGTTAATACTAAATTTTCAGATTTTTCACCATATACTTTTTTATCACCGCTACCTCTATAAGCTTTAGCATAGTAAGTTCCTTCACCACCTAAAGTATTAGAAAGAACAGCATTACCTAAATTACCTTCATTGTCCTTTGCCACTGATGCAACAATCGTATCATCACCATCAGTAACTACTTTATATACATCATAGCCATCAACAATAGCACCTTCTGGTAAAGTTACTTTAACATCAGTTTGAATTTTTTCATTACCTTCAACATCAGGATTGAAGCGATATAAAGTATCATTTTCAACTTGAGCTAATATAGGTGTTGGCATAACCATTTTAAAGTCTAATAATAACTCATTTGAAGCATCACTATACTTTTTTTCACTTCCATACAATTTATATATTTTTGCATAATATGTATTTTCAGTATTAAGAGTCCCAATTATTGAAAGAGGTCCATTAACTGGACCAGAAACAACCATTTGGTTACTACTATTATAAATCTCGCAACCATCAACATTTTCCTCTGTTTGAACAATAACATTTGTATATAGTTGTCCCTCTGCATTAATCAAATATTTGTTATATCCATTTGGATCATTTTCACTATCCCAACTAAGACTTAGCCTGGGAGAAAACAATTCTTTGATTTCATCAATATATTCTATATCAAATGTTGTAGGAGGGGTTATTGGATCATTAGTTATAGCATTTACCCATCCTTGTCTTCTACTATGAAAATAAATAACCATATCGTCTAAATCGACACTCGTAATTGAACGTGATGCATACATTATCCAAGGTGTCGTTAATTTACCTTTATATAAACTGCTTTCAGGTGGTTCACGAGTATACATATGTGTTCCAACGATATAAATATTATAACCAATATCGCTTGAATTCATTGTTTTTGCATGTGTATCAATGCATAGTAGAAAAGATAATAATATAGATATAATTAATATTTTTTTCTTCATTTTATATCTCCTTCATCAATTTTTGCAATTACAATTTTATTATTTTTCAAAATAACTTTTAATTCAGTTTCCCCTTTTAAATCTCCAAAGAAAACGACAGAGTTTTTTTCATTGCACAAATACATATCGTCCATATAATGAATCTCCTTAAACTCTATTTCTTTTCCATTTCTTAATACCGTCAAAGTACGGTCTGGTGATTTATCATCAACCAAGCCGACTTTAACAATATAATTTGCTTCCTTTTCATCATCTTTATTATGGAAGAATAACACTAAAGATGAAACAAGAATAACTAGTACTACACTACATGTTATAATTACTATTTTCTTTTTTTTCATAATTCACTTTCTAACACTAATTTTTTGTTACTTTTGCGTTAACACTACTTCCATCGTTTAAAACTATTCTCATTGTTTCACCATCAGATATGTCACCACCATAGATGATACATTGATCATTTCTTCTTGTGCAAGCAGGTGCTGAATCGTCATCTATAAAATATATACTTTTGAAAGATATAGGATTATTATTAGCATAAACCACCAAATTTCTATCAGATGCTGCAGACGCATCTCCTGATTCAAGTTTCACTGCTTCAATTCTATATGAAGGTGGGGCTGCTTTTACTGTTACACTACAAGTTGCAGTCTTATTTCCATCATTTGTTTTAACTGTAATTGTTGCTGTTCCAGTGGCTTTAGCAGTTACTTTTCCATTATTATCAACAGTTGCTACACTTGTATTACTACTTGACCATGTTACACCTTTGTTTGTCGCATCACTAGGTGTAACTGTTTTTGTTAATGTTTCACTTCCACCAACAGTTAACGTTAATGAAGTTTTATTTAAACTTACGCCTGTTACTGCAACATTTACTGTTACTTTACAAGTTGCAGTCTTATTTCCATCATTTGTTTTAACTGTAATTGTTGCTGTTCCGCCAGCTTTTGCTGTTACTTTTCCATTATTATCAACAGTTGCTACACTCGTATTACTACTTGACCATGTTACACCTTTGTTTGTTGCATTACTAGGCGTAACTGTCGCCGTTAAAATTTCACTTCCACCTGCAGTCAACGTTATTGAAGTTTTATTTAAACTTACGCCTGTCACAGATGCAGTTACTGTAACTGTACAAGATGCTTTTATATTATTATTACTTGTAGCAGTAATAGTTGCTGTACCAACCTTTTTAGCTGATACTCTACCGTTTCCATCAACAGTAGCAACATTTGTATTACTACTTGACCATGTAATTGTTTTATTTGATGCATCGCTTGGACTAATTGTTACAGATAAAGTTTCGCTTCCACCTTCAGCAATTGATGTAGATGTTTTATTAAGTCTAACTCCTGATACTGCAACTGGATTTTTTGTCCAATGTGCATAAATTGTTGTATTTCCATTTATCGTTGTTCCAGAATTAACAGCAGTACCACCATTTGCTGATGTATACCATCCGATAAATGTATATCCTGTATAAGTTGGTGTTGGAAGTGTACCATATTTATCAAGTTTCTTTAACTCTTTACTTGTTGGTGTCACTGTTCCACCATTAGGATTATATGTTAATGTATAATAAACTTCTTTTTCATAATAAGCTTTTAATGTAATATCTTTTGTTACTACTTTATTGAAATCATATTTCTTATTATCAAGTCTCCATTCAATAAAGATACTCTTTTCTTTTACTGGATTAGTTGGTGCTTTTGCTTTGCCACCTTCTTGAACTTCTTGAACAGTATTTGTAGTACCATTATCAGCATCAAATGTTACTTTATAAATTTCTGCTTCTCTCCATTTTGCTTTTAATTCAATATTTGCTGTTACCGTTCTACTAAAATTATAAACTGTATCATTTAGCATCCAATCTACGAAAACAAATCCTTTCTTTGTTGGATTAGTTGGCTTTGTTGCTTTATCGCCATCCATAATAGTTTGTTCTTTGATAGCATTTCCACCGTCAGTATCAAATGTAACTTTAAATCTTTTTACATTTGGATCTTCTTTCCAATGAGCAACTAATTTCATGCTACGTTTTACAACTGAATCGAAATCGAATTTAGCATTGTTATAATACCATCCGTCAAATAAGAAGCCTTTCTTTGTAGGTTCTTTAGGTTCTTTAGCCTTTTCTCCTACGCCAACTTTTTGACTATCAATCTTATTTCCTCCAGCCGTATCAAAGGTAATTGTATAAGATGAAGTTTGAACATATTTACCAGTTAATTTAACGTCTTCAGTAAGTGGTGTTGTGAAATCATATTCAGTATCACCAACATACCATCTTATTTCATAACCTACACGATCTTCAAATTTAAGATAGCTTGTAACATCTTCATCTAGTTTCTCTAATTCAAAAGTTTCTTCTTTGCCTTCAAGTTCAAATGTTATTTTATATTTCTTGATTTCTTCTTTCCAAGTTGCTTTTAAATTAAGATCTTCTGTTACTTTTTTATTAAAATCATATCTAACGCCATCGTTTTCCCATAAAACGAATTCATATCCATCTTTTGTAGGATCCTTTGGCCTTTTAGCTTTTTCACCTGATTTAACTTTTTGTGTTGAAACTTTACTACCACCAACTGAGTCAAACTTAACTTCGTAAGTATCACCTTGACTTAGTAATAGTATTGCCAATACAAGAAGAAGTAATAATCCAACTATCGCCCCAACAATTTTCTTTGTATTTGATTTTTCTTCCATTTTCTACAATTCATATCGTAAGTTGTAATATAACAACTTTCGCTATCCTCCTCTATAATAATTCTATAATATTTGATTACATATTTCAAGAACAAAATTCAAATATAATTAATTATTGAAGATTAATTTTTTTTGTATTAGAATATACTTATAAAGTGAGAAGTTATGAAGAAAAAAAATAACAAAAATTTGACAAAAAACATTATAAATATAATCATTATTTTAATGGCATCAACTAGTTTAGTTGTTATGGCAATATCAATTGAAAATATCTATAAATGGAAAATAGATAACGATAAAACCAAAAAACAAGTATCAGAACTTCAAGAGAAAACAGAAATAAAAGAAGAAGTTGTTGATAATAATTCCGAAAATGTTGAAGTTATTGAACAAGAGGAAGAAGTTCCCAAATCTAATCCATATTGGGACTATATTTATATGCCAATGATGGATGTTGATTTTAAAGAATTAAAAGAGTCTAATAAAGATACTGTTGGATGGATTAAAATGGATGGAACATACATTAATTATCCTTTCGTTCAAAGTAAAGATAATAAATATTATTTAACAAGAAGTTATAATAAAACATATAATACTGGTGGTTGGATTTTCTTAGATTATCGTAATAAAATGAATAAACTATCAAAAAATAATATTATATATGGTCATGATCGTAAAGATGATTCCATGTTTGGAAGTCTAGCTAATGTCTTTACAAAAAAATGGCAAAATAATAAAGATTATCATGTAATAAAAATAAGTACCGAAAAAGAAAATACATTATGGCAAATATTTAGTGTTTATCACCTTCCAGCGACAAATGATTATATTAAAGTTAATTTCTCAGATGATCGAGATTTTCAAAACTTTATTAATATGATTAGTAAAAGAACAATGTATGATTTTGGAACAACCGTTAACGTTAATGATAAAATACTTACATTATCAACTTGTTATGGTAGTTCTGCAAAAGAACGAGCTGTTGTTCATGCAAAACTTATTAAAATTGAAACAAAACAATAAAGAGATGGATAATAAACCATCTCTTTTATTTATCTAATATATTTTCTTTATACCATTTAGCAAAATCATCTTTAGCACTTCCCCAATAAGAAGCTTCTTTTTCATAATCAATTTCTCTTAGTTCACTTAATGTTTTAGTCTCTCCATCAGGAATAAAAAATTTATCATGCCATCTTCCTCTTTCACCTTTAGCTTTTTTGGCAATCGTTCCTGTTCCACCACCAGTAAAGACAATTGGTTCGGCACCTGGTTCACAATAAGCAAAACAATGTTCAATTCTTGCCTTTCGATTCTTTTCTCCTTTTAACATTTCTAAAAACTTATCAACACCAATTTGTTTATCAAAGTAAGCATTATATGGACCTGGCAAACCTCCTAAAGCATCAAGATATAATCCTGTATCTGATTTAAGAACTGGATAACCTAACTTATCTGCTGCATACTTAGCACTAAATCCTGCTACTTCTGAACAAGTTTTAGCTTGAATTTCAAGTATTTCAAAATCAGGATTTACTATTTCTAAATTAAATCCATATTTTTTCCCAAAGAATTCATTAGCTTCTTCTACTTTATGAGGATTAGTTGTTAAATAAATTAATTTTTTCATAAATACTCCCTTTTCATATTAATTATAACACATTATCTTATTAACAATTTACTATGTGAATATGGAATATCATCATCTGTTAATCCCCATGGATTTTCTAAAAACTTTTCCCATATTTCATCATAAGGCTCTTCATCAAAATGTTTCGTTAGTGAATCAAGATCAAATTCTGGAAGAATAAGTAAAGGATTAATTGTATTTTCTTCTCCAGAATGAATCGTATTTTTATTTCTAACTTCAAAATGTAAATGTGGTATACGAGAACCACCTGAACATCCACTTGATCCAATTATTTGTCCTTGAAAAACATAGTCACCAGGTTTTACTATTACTTCTCTTAAATGGGCATATAAAGTTATTCTACCATTACGATCAAGAATTTCTACTTTATTTCCATATCTTTCATTCCATTTTGCACTACCTGATATTATTTTTTCATCAAGACCTGCTCTAATTACTTCCCCAGATATTGATGCTTCAACTGGTGTTTGTGTCTTCGTTGTAATATCAAATCCTGAATGAAATCTTGGTCTACCTAAAATCATATGAATAGCTCTTAATCCATATTTATCATGTTCAAGTACTTTGTATTGTGGCTCTATTGGCCATTTATAATCATTCATTTTAACTCCTTTACTTTTGCTTTATTAATATAACTAATTATATATTTATCTAAATCATCTTCATTACTTTCACGATAATAATAATCAATACCTTCATTACCCATTACTGCCATTGCTCTTATAGAACTAAGACCACTTCTTTGTTCATCCATTAAATATTCATAAAACTCTTCTTTACTAATTTGTTTATTAGTTCTTGCTACAAAGTTCTTATATAATAAATCAAATGATGCATCTACATATAATATTTTATAATCTTCAATACCTAATCTTTCTACTGTATATAATATTCCTCTTATTGTTCTAAAACCAATTACTATTACAACATCATTATTATCATTCGTTATTCTTTTTTCAATTTCACTAGATATTAATTCCGAAGTTATATCTTGTCCATATTGTTGTTGTAATAAATTAACCCATTCTCCCATACTAGTATTAGGAGATTTCTCTTTATGAATTTGTCTCATAATTGGTCCTGTATCAATAATAGATACATTATTAATATTATTATCACTTATTGCTTTTTTTGTTGTATACGTTTTACCACTTGCATGTGGTCCAGTTAAAAATATAAATTTCATACTACCTCAATTATAATTTGCTAGCATCAAACTTATCATATAATTCTAATAAATAATCACATACTTCATTGTTCTTTGTTATTACCTTATCAGCTATCTTTTTACAATAACCACAACTATCACAATTACCACTACATTTATTATTTACAAAGAAATTAATAAAGTTATCTAATTTCTTATTATCAATATAGATATGTCTTTCAAACTCTCTTTCACAGCCAAGCCCTCTTACTCTTTTAATTTCTTTATATAAATCTTTTCTTCTTGTTAATTTTTTCTTTTTAGGATTTAATTTTTCTAAAACACCATGACCTTGTATTAAATCAAGTAAGTTACCATCATAACTACCTAAAACATAAGCTTTAACTCTTTTTACTAGTTCACTTGTAGGAAATCCTCTTTCGGTTATTTTAAAATGTTCTATTCCAATATCTTCATAATATTTAATATCTTCAGGTCTTACCCAAGGAGATTTAATATATTCTGATACATCAAGAAGTTCCCTCTTTTGACAAAAGAATAAACTCCAATCTTCATAATCTTTACTACGCCCTTTATTAGATGCATGCGATAAACTATTAGTATGGGTATAAATCATTGGACAATTCTTAAGGCAACTATTTGTTACTAATATTTCTAGTTTCGCTTTAGTTAAATTATCAACCATATATTTAAGTGTTTTAAAGTCTCTATTAATTTTTACAAAGTCAACACATAAATAATCAGCTCCTAATTCTTCCCAATATTTAGCTTTCGTATATGAATCAATACAAGCAAATGTTGATATACGAATTTTAAAATCATTTTTAAAATGTTTTTTTACTAACATTAATATATAAGGATTAGTTATAGTTAATGCATTAACTCCAACACTTTTTAAATAAGTTAAAAATTCTATTAATTCTTTTTGCCATTTAGTATTTTGTTCATTATTAGATAGACAGCTACCATTTAATAAATAATTAAATCTGATACCAGCACTTCTTACTTTTTTTACATGTTTTTCGAATCTTTCTTTATCAATATCATTTAAAGTATTATCAGGTCTTCCACCACCAATATAATCATGTTTTAATTTGCCATATATTTCATATACAGGATAATCTTTAATTTGATCTATTAAATCATCATCAAAATTAGTTGCTAGTGATATTTTCATAATTACCTCCTTCTATTATTATCAATTATATAATCTTTTTTTAATATTTTCTTTAATCTTTTTATAAACATATTATTTACTTTATGTTCTTGAACAGCAATTCTAAAATGAAATTTATTAAATTCATCATATATAGGAACAATAGATATATCATTATCTTCAAGAATATTTATAAAATCATCTATAAAACATGTTTTTGTCATTAAAATATTAGAATCACTTTTAATAACTTCAATATTCATTTTTTTTAATTCATTTTCTAGTAGTTTTCTTTCTTTAGTTATAGCTTTTACATTATCTATTATTCTAGTATTAATAAAGAGATCTTTAGCAATATTACAAGATATACCTGAAAATTCATTTGTTGTTATTTTCTTCATATATAATTCTTTAAAATCACTATTACATACTAGAAATCCTATTCTTAAATTAGCAATTCCATAAGCTTTAGAAAAAGATCTTAAAATAATTAAATTATCTGGTAAACTAGAACCATTTAATAAACCTTTTTTAGAAGTAAATTCAATTCCTGATTCATCAATAACAACAGGAATTTTTATACTCTTAACAAAATCAATTATTTTTTTATAATCTATATATATACCTGTTGGATTATTAGGGTTACATATATATACCATTCTTGTTTTACGATTTATAACTTTTTTTATTTTATCTAAATCAATTTTATATTCATTACAATATACTCTTCTTGTATATCCATTAAAAGATGTAACGCCAAACTCAGCTTGATTAAAAGTATAAAATGGTGTTACTAAATTACCTTTATTAACAAAAAGAATCTTAATAATATTTTGTAATAGTCCATTAGCTCCATTACCAATTATTACTTCGTTTTTTATTTTTAATTTATCTTTTAATATCTTTTCTAATAATACAATATCTTCTTTAAAAGGATATTTATCAATCTTCTTAACATCAAAATTAAAGTCACCATATTTTGTTAAATATTTACCTGATAATGTCATATCAATTCTTTTAGATTCAATTCTTGAATAATCAGATAAAAAATCTCTTTTAGATTTTAAATAATATTTATTTTTGAACAAGTAACGTATAGACATATCTTTCACCACTACCTACATCTGTTATATGTTCATCAACAATTTTAATTATTTTAAAACCACAATCTTTAAGATAATTATTTATTTCTTTTTTAGATAATAAAACCATTGGTGGACGATTTTTAACTTGATATGTATTTTTACTAGTCTTTAATAAATCAGAACTAATAACATCATTGGTAAATGAAGATATTAATAAATAACCATTATCTTCTAAAATACGATATATTTCTTTTAATGATTCTAAATATTCCTTTTCTGTTACAGAATTATGAATAACTCCTATTGATAAAGCTAAATAATAAGAATTATCAAGAACTGGTATCTTATTCATATTAGCTTTGATAAAAGGAACTTTAATTTCTTTATTAAACATCTCAGGATATTTATCAAGAGCAAGTACAATTCCTTTTTTTCTTTTTAAATATCTTGTATATCTTCCACCACCACAACCAATATCAATACAATTTTTATTGCTAATATTTAATAAATCTATTTCATCTGTTATATACTTTGATGGTTCTCTTAATTGAAAACTTTTATTTGTAGTTTCATCTTGCCAAAAACAATTATCTTCTTCTTTAACAACTTGATATTTTGTATTACAAATACGAGATTCAATAACTTTTAGATTAAGACTTTTCATAAACTTCTTACAATAAGCTTTATTCTTTTTATCATTTACAAGAAGAAAGAAAGCAGGTCCTACTGATGATAAAGCTAAAAAGTCACATTTATTTTCTTCATATAACACTCTTATTTTATCGCTAATATCCATTAATCCATCGTATACAAACGAACAGTTTTCATTACTTCCCATATCAAAACGATATGTAAAAACAATATCTGATAAACTTTTAATACTTCCATTAGCCATTTCTGGTAGGGCTTTATGTAAAAGATTATAAGCAATTATATTAGAATACTTTTCTCCTGTCTTTTTAAATTTATGAAGATTCTTCTCTTCTAATTCCATCATTACTTTAGCGTCTTTTTCCTTAAAATCTTTGGGAAAACCAATTAAGACATCAGAATCATAAAACATTTTAGCAATCGTTGTTGATCTTCCAGCGATAATAATAATACCTTCATCAGTAAGTCCATTAGTAGCTCCTCCACCAATGCATTGAACAACTTTCAAATTATCTGAATCACTATCATCGATTTCTTCACCATGATTAGATGCTAAATATTTTATTAAATCTTTGTTATCTATAGGAGAGTCATATAATTCATTAATAGCTGCCGCAACAGAAGCAATTGTTGAACTACTAGAACCAAAACCACAATGTTTAGGAATATCTTTATCAATAACCTCAATTTCTAAAGAAGGATGGACTGATAAAGCCTTACACATTAAAAGATAAGCATGTTTTACTAATACTTTTCTTCTTGTATTATCAGATATTTTTAAGATGCCACCATCAGTATTAAGAACTTTTACTTTTACATTAATAAATTTTTCTAGTGATACAACAACTTCTCCTGGGGTGAATACCATTGTGTCATTATAGCAAACGGCAGCTGGATTAATAGCCATGGCATCAAGTCGACATGGATAATTTATTTGAACATTATTTTTAGTTAAAACAACCTCTTTTGTTATTCTTCCTTTAAATTCATTAAATATAAAACCTGCTTTAATTATTGGAAATTTATCTTTCATTTTATATCCCTCCTTCATACGAAAAAAGAGCGTTAAAACTCTACATATAGGTATTTAACACTCTTTTTGATTATTATTTAAATTAGATGATGAAAACATTTCTATTTGAATCAGCGAATAAAAACTAATAAAAGAACTTGGAAATAAATTCTTCATAAACATCACCTCAAAAGTAAATTATATCTTTATACTAAAAAAGATAATTTATTATTGCAATTGTTTTACAATATTTTTTACAATTTATTATTTTTTAAATATGCAGTATAAACATTCTTCATTAACATAACAACTGTCATTGGACCAACACCACCAGGTACTGGTGTAATTAATTTAACTTTATCTTTAACATCAAGGAAATTAACATCACCAATTAATTTATCATCAACTCTATTTATACCAACATCAATAATAACACTACCTCTTTTTACCATATCACGTGTTATAAAATTAGGTTTACCTATAGCTACAACTAAGATATCCGCTTTTTTAGTTATTTTTTCAAGTTCCAAAGTCTTAGAGTGACATAATGTAACCGTAGCATTAGCATTTATAAGTAAATTCATCATCGGTTTACCAACTAAGATACTACGACCAATTACAACAGCCCGTTTTCCACATGGATCAATCTTATAAGCTTTTAACAATTCCATAATACCAGATGGTGTACAACTAGTTAAACACTCTTCATTATTGAGTAATCTTCCTGAATTGAGATAAGTCAAGCCATCAACATCTTTATTAGGACTTATACTATTAACAATTCTTTTTTCATCCATACCAGAAGGTAATGGTAATTGAACAATCATACCAGATACTGTTTTATCATTATTAAGTTTATTAATTTCACATAATAAATCATCATCAGTAATACTATCATAATGAATATGTTGATAAAGAAAACCAATATACTTAGCACATTTTTCTTTTTGGCGAACATAAACACGACTTGCTTCATTATCACCAACACTTATAACTACTAATTTAGGTTTAACTTTTAATTTTGATACTTGTTTTTTTAATTCTTCTTTAATCTTTAAACTAACTTTTTTTCCATCAATAATCTTACTCATTGTTTTTTAAATCCTTTCTTATTTCTTTATAATCAGGCATATTAGCTTCTACTACTCTCCAAAAGTTTTTCGAATGATCATGATAAATTAAATGACTTAATTCATGAATAATAACATAATCTAAATACTTTATATCTTTTTTAATTAAATTATAATTTAGAGTTACTCTTTTAGTTCTATAATTACATACTCCCCATCTTGTTTTCATTTTACGAATTGTAAGACTAGGATAAGGTATTTCATATTTAAAATTATTATATAAACGATCTAACTCTTCCTGAAAAATCTTTTTAGCTTCTTTAGAATACCATTTATCAACATCAAAGTTTTCTTTCATAAATACTTTATCAGTACCTAAAATTAAATCTTTATTATTAAGATATACAATGTCATATTTTTTACCTAGAAAATAAAAGTTTTCTTCCTCTTCTTGATGTTTAATAACTTTCTTTTCCATTTTATTAATAATTCTTTGAACACTATTAATATTTTTATTAATTATTCTTAAGACTTCCCTATCACTTGTTATAACATTACAAGATACATAAATATTCATATCTTCTTTAACACTTATTGTTATATTTTTCTTATAAGGTTTATGAGTAATAATAACATTATAAATTCTATTATCTATATCTATCTTCATAAAAAAATTATATAAAAAAAAGAATACTATTTCTAGTATTCTTTACTATATTTTGCAACTATTTAGTTCCACAAGAATTTAATTTATATGAGTATTCTTCTCTTTCACTACCATTTATTTTTGTATAACCAGTAGGAATTTCACTTTCAAGAATATAATCAGTATAAATAGGTTCAGTAACAACGATTTCAATAGTCTTTGTTCTACTACGATATAAAGTTGTTGTTGTACTTGATAATTCTTGATAATAATATGTTGTACTTCCACTTGTATAACCAGTTTTTATTTCTGCGTAAGCATAACCACCACCACAAACATAAACTAATTTGTTAGCAGACTCTCTTTTTGGAGAACATTTTTTTCTTTCTTCTCCAGATAATCTTACATAATCAGTAGCACTTATTGTACGAGATGGTTCACCTTTACGACATTGACCATCAACCTTATCATAGCCACTTGGACAATATGTATAACTAGAACCACCTGATGATGATTTAGTTACATTACGTATTGTATCACTTTCATAAACTGGACTACTACTTGTTCTATCAACCCATGTATCAACACTATCTGTTTTAGTTTCTACTTCAAGAGTATCACTAGGTGTTAATGGAACTTCAGAATAATCACTCCATTCACCATAAACGACTTTTTCTTCTGTTTCTTGTTTCATAGCTTTAACAACTTTTCTAGTTCTTTCAACTAAATTACTATTATAGTTTCTTTCAGTTGTCCAACTACTCCATTCACAAGTATATTTATTAGTATCATCATCTATTGGATCAGTTTGAGGATCATCAGGAATTTGATCTCCATTATTTCCGTTCATGTAAGTTTCACCATTACAGTTTTCACATTTATAATCGGATACACGATAATAGTATGATTTAGAAGATTTCTCTTTACCACAATCAAGAGTGATTGTCATGATATAATCAATACCATTATTTTCTAAAGAAATTAAACTATCATTTTTACATACTGTACCATCAGTATTTTTAACTTCTTTAATTAGATTTCCATTAATTAAATGAGAAAGTGTAATTGATTGTTTTTCAGTACTAGGTTTATTATTAATAAAGAAATATTGTTCACTTGCAAGTCTAACTTGAGTAACATTTGCATCATAATTACTAGGTACTTCTTTCTTTTTACCTAATTTAGAAATTAACCATATTAAAATAATAACGCATAAAATAATAATTAAAACTTTGAATATTATATTTTTGTTTTTTTCATAGAAACTTTCTTCTTCATAGTCTCTTTCTTCCTCGTAATCAGCATCATCATAATCACGAGTATCTATATCATTACTAGTATACATATCTATATACCCCCTTAAACGTCTCACTATTATACCACTTAACACATTTTTTGTCAAATAAAAAAGCCATAAATCAACTATTTACAACTAATAGTTCATCTATGCCTTAGGGTAAAATGCATGGTCTACTATAAATTAATTTTACGGCTTGAGGTCGAGTTGAATTTCTCTAAATCTTACCTTAGGTTACCCACCGGCGATTTCTCTTTAAAAGATTTAATCAAAGGTTACCCTTCTTGACCACTCGATCACCACTTAGTCCGCACCACAATCCTTATAGCAAGAACATCCTAGAGGTTTTCCCAAACAAACTTAAGATATTTTTATTCGCTTTTGCAATGTCTTTTTCAAATTAATACAACCTAATTAATATCCCAAGAGATCACTCACGACATGTGATATAGTATATTAACGCGATAAAAGGATGCAAATATATGCCATTATATCTTTTCCTTAAATCTAAAATCATATATTCACCCCTCTTTGGGCAAAAGAAGCAAATATACAAAGTGTTTTACACACAATTAATGGATTTTTAGCCCCATCTTCCAATATCTTGTTTGACTAGAATAATGCACCATACGTTTGTAATTATATCAAAAAAAGACGTAAAAGTCAAACTTCACATCTTTAATCCCTCAATTCTATTTATTTGTTCGTTTAGAATTTTCAGCAACAACTTTATCAATGATTTGTTGATTTTCATAACCTACTGCATTATATAATTCAGGCATACTAGCAATTTTTTTCATTGAATTAATAAATTGGGTATCATCATCAGTCGAACTATCTAGACGCAAGAAACTACCATCTGTAAACAAAGGGAAATCTATTTTCTGGTCAATACATTCTGAAAAACCTTTAAGAAAAGCTATCCATGGTCTATCTCTATCAATATATGGTTGTTGAAAAAAACTTAATTTTAAGCGATTATTATCTAAACTATCACAATAAAAAACGATATTCCTTTTTTCAAAAAAAGCTATTATTTCACCATCTTGTTTTAATATTTTAAATCCTAATCTTTTTAAAAAATCTATAACATTTTCTACAGTCAAATCATTTGGAAGTATTTCTTTTTCCAATGGTTTTGGAGTAGGAGTATAACTATCATGATCATTTTTTTTATCACCATATACATCAATAGGATCTTCTCTCAAAATTTTTGGAATCACTAATCCTTCCCAACCATCTTTATGAGTATCATTATCCATAGACTCAAATTTATGTCGTTGTGTAATTGGTTTTTTATTTAAATTCGAATCTAAATTTCTTAAATATTTTTCAACAGCATCTTCCATTTGTTTATGGTTATCAACATTTTCAAGCATCGTACTAGGTTGCACAATAAGATGAGTAAGTTCATGCTCTAATGAGGCTCTTTGTGTTTCTAAAGACCCACTATTCCAAACAGTAATTAAAATATTATCTGGATTCCAAATAAATGATTTTTGTTCATTAATTAATCCATGTTCTTGATAAAAAGCAGTATCAGCTAAGGCCATAGTAGTAACCCCTGGAACATATTCTTTAATAATTGGTTTAGCTTGCATTACAATTTTAACATTTTCTAATAAAGCTAGTAAGTATGATAAATCCGCAATTTTATCATTTGATAAGAGACGAAATAAAAAGTCTCTAATAATTTGTTTATTCTCTAGTGTAGTATTCATTTTTTCAACAGTTTTGTTAATTTTTTCTTCAAAATTACCAGAAACACATTTTAGCATACTTTTATAAATAACTTCACATTGCTTTTCAAGAAGCACATAGGTATTTGCATAAAGTAAAGTTTTTGCTTCGTCATCAAATAAATCAGTTCTATTAAAAAAATCACTAATTGGCTTGTAAGTTTCAAAAAATTTTATAATCAAATTTAATACATTTGTATTTCCTGAATTACTTGCAAGAAGAGTCCTTACCTTGTACATTAAATTAAGTACATTTTTTCTATTCTCCATAAATTCTCTCCTAACATAATTTATACTTATAATTACTAGTTTTTTAATATTAATTATTTCTAAATCAATATTATTTATTACCGTATTTATTATATAATAAACTCTACTTATAACCGGAATAATTATTATATAAAAAATTATATTTGACATATTTTATGTATAATTAAAACACAAACTATATAATACTAATATTATCAGTAATTAATTACTTAGTTATTTTTACAACAAAAAAACTCCATCTTTACGATGAAGTTATTTTTTAATATAAATATACTATACACTCATTAAATCATTTTCTTTTTCTTTAGTTAAATCTTCAGCTTTTTTATTGTAATCATTAACTAATTTTTGAATATCATCTTCCATTTGTTTTTCAACATCTTCAGAAAATTCAGCTTTTTTAACAGCATCCATACCGTCACGTCTAGCATTACGAATAGCTACTTTGCAATCTTCACACATTGCTTTAACTTGTTTAACAAGTTCGCGTCTTCTATCTTCAGTTAAATCCGGAATAATAATACGTATTGTTTCACCATCATTATTTGGAGTATAACCAAGATCAGCTTCATAGATTCCTTTTTCAATGCCTGATAAACAACTTTTATCAAATGGTTTAATTAATAATTGACGAGCTTCAGGAACACTAATTGTTGCAAGTTGTTTAAGTGGTGTTGGTGTACCATAATAATTTACTTTTACACCATCTAAACTACTAGGATTAGCTCTTCCTGTTCTAACCGTTTTAAATCTACTTTCTAATGCTTCAAGCGCATTTTCCATTTTTTCTTCAACTTCTAATAAAATTTCATCTTCCATAAAATCACCTACAAAATTATTTTATACTACTTTCTTTCTTTAAATCAAGTTATTTCGCATAAAGACTAAAACATCTTTATTAATATATAACCTTATTTCACAACCAGCAACAAATTTAATAAAACCTAAACCCATAATACATAAATCATTAGAGTACAATATATCGTAGTTAAACTCTGTTAAATCTTTTAACTTATCACCACGGAAACTTGTTCTTCTAATCTTTATTTCATTAGGTATATAGAAAGTTAAACTATTACGGTCACCACTTACATAATCAATACGAACTAAATCACCTAAAACTAATGATTGTCCACTTGATAATTGATAAGTACGAGGTTTAATCTCTTTTTTACTATTAAGTTTCTTATACATTTTTTTATCAACAAAATTAATAATATTACTATTATCGATAATACCAGGAGTATCTATTAAAGTTATTTTATTGTTAATAGGAATAATAATTCGATTTAGAGTTGTTGAAGGTAGTGGTGATACTGTAAGAGTTGTATTACCATCTCCATAATTACTAATAAATCTACTTATTAGACTACTCTTACCAGCATTGGTATAACCAACAACATAAACATTTTCACTCTTTTGATATTTAACTATTTTCTTATATAAGATATCCATATTAAAGTTCTTTTCACTACTAATTACAACGATATCTTCAAAGTCAATATCAAGATTTTTAATATATTCAATAATCTTTTCGTCTTTAACACTCCAAGGTAATAAATCTCTTTTATTAATAACTAAAATAATATCATTCTTTAAATATTTTTTAATAATACCAATATCTTTAGGTAAATTAACAACATCAACTACATATAATACTAATTCACGAGAACGATTAACCATCGAAAGAATCTTTTCATAATTAACTAAATTTGATGATACACTCTCATATTCACCATAATTACGTAGTCTAAAACAACGCATACAAAGATCATTATTTAAATTTGTTGTGTAACCAATATTTAAAATATTTTCATCTTGTAATTTAACACCACAACCCTCACAATGTTTAATCTTTCTCAAAATATTCACCATCCTTAAATTGGATTTTATCTTTAATTTTCTTCTCAATTAGTCGATTAACAAATGATACTTTCCCATCTTTACCAATCGGATCTACAAGTATTGTATAAAAACCAACTTTATTACCTAATCTAATATCTGTTACAAACTGATCTCCTATTATTGCACAATCACCACTATTAACATTATATTTTTTCTTAACTATTCTATATAATCTTTTAGTAGGTTTTAAAGCTAAACAAATGTAATCACATATTCCATTTAAGAAAAGAGAAACTCTAAATCTACTATTATTAGAAGCTACAACAACAATAAAATCTTTTTTTAAATCTTTTATTAACTTTTCTTTTTCTTTAGATATTACTTTTTCTTTAACCGTTCCTAAAGTATTATCTAGATCAATAATTAGTAACTTAATACCTTTTTCTTTTAACCTATTAAAGTTAATATCATTGATACTTTTATAATAACTTTTTACTTCATATTTCATTCTATTCATACCATAATTATATAATAATATATTACTCTTCGCAATTATCTTTTAAATAATCATATAAACTTTTAGCAACATCATTTGGAAGAACTTCACTTAGTTCAGAAACACTAGCTTCTCTAATCTTTTTCAAAGAAGAAAACTTTCTTAATAAATCTTTTCTTCTTTGTTCACCAATTCCAGGAACAAGTTCAAGTACACTTGATAACATACCTTTATTTTTAATTTCACGATGATATGTTATTGCATATCGATGGACTTCTTCTTGAATATTAGCAAGATATAAAAATAAATTACTATGAGAATCAATCTTAATCTCATTTAAATTACGGTCAATGATGGTATTTGTTTTATGATGATCATCTTTTTTTAAACCAATAATATTAATACCTAAGTTCAAATCATCAATGATCTCTTTTACAACATTTACTTGAAGTTCTCCACCATCGACAACTATTAAATCAGGTTTAACTAAGTTTTCCATTAAAACACGATAGTATCTTCGATAAACTACTTCTCTCATTGCAGATAAATCATCTTTAACATTTATATTTACTTTAAACTTACGATATTCATTTCTAAGTGGTAAAAAGTCATCAAAAACAACCATACCACCTACATAATAAGTTCCAAAAAGATGAGAGTTATCAAACGATTCCATACGATTAACTTTAACACCACCAAGTAGTTTACTTAATTCATTAATCGCTTCTTCTCTTTTTACTAAATCTCTATTTAATTCTTCAAAATGTTCATCAAGATGAATCTTAGCATTTTCACCTGCTAAATCAAGAAGCTTTTTAATATCACCTTTTTCTCTTGTACTAACAGAAGTATTAAAATATTCACTTAATAGATTATAATCAATATCACCTGGTACAATTATTTCTTTTGGAATTACATTATGTTCATAAAATTTAATAATATATTCAGTTAAAGCTTCATTACCATCACTAAAAGTATTTATAATTTTTTGTTCACGACCAAATAATACACCACTTCTTATAAAAAATACTTGAATTGATAAGAAGTTATTATCTTGATAATAATTAAATAGATCAAAGTTATAATCTTTATTTAAACTAATTTTTTGATCAGTTAAAGTAACTTTAATATCATTAAGCATATTTTTATATTCAAGAGCTTTTTCAAAGTTCATCGCATCACTACATTTTTGCATCTCAACTTTTATTTTATTTTCAATAACATTATTATTACCATTTAAGAAATCTTTAATTTCTTTATACATTTGATTAGTCTTTTCAAGAGGAATATTATATTTACAATAACCAAGACATTCTCCTAAATGATAATATAGACAAACATCTTTTTTTAATTTATCACATTTTCTTAATGGATATAATCTATTTAGCATATTAACCGTTCTTTTAGCAGAACCAACATTAGGATAAGGACCAAATAGATTATTTTTATTCTTTTTTATTTTAACATTACGAACAACTTTTAAAGTTGGATATTTTTCATTAGTAAGTTCAATATAAGGATAACTTTTATCATCTTTAAGAAGAACATTATATTTAGGATTATATTTTTTAATTAAAGTAATCTCTAAAATTAAACTTTCTAGTTCACTACTAGTTACAATATATTCAAAATCAGCGATATTAGATACTAATACTTTTGTTTTACCAGTAACTGTTCTTGTAAAATAACTTTTAAGTCTTCTTTTTAAGTTTTTAGCTTTACCAACATAAATAATTATCCCATCTTTATCTTTCATTTGATAACTTCCTGGAAGTTCTGGTACTAAACTTAATTTTTCACTAAACATAACTCCTCCTTTGTAAGTATTATAACATAAAAAAAGACATTACTGTCTTTATATTATTTTATTATTAATATCATTAATAGCTGCAGTTGCTGCTATTGCACCATCACTAATGGCTGTTGTTAATTGACGAAGGGATTTACTTCTTACATCACCACATACATAAAGTCCTGGTATATCTGTTTTCATATCATTTGATATAACATATCCACTATCATCAAGATTTAAAATATTAGTAAAATTATTTGTTTCTGGTACTTGACCAATAGCAATAAATAAACCATCAACATTTAATTCACAATCATTGTTGATAATTATTTTTTCTAATTTATCATTACCAACAAGACTAGTTATTTGACTATTAAGAACAAATTCAACGTTTTCTTTTTCTTTTAATTCATTAACCGTTACTTCACTTGCTCTAAATTCATCTCTTCGATGAATTAAATATACTTTAGAACAAATATTTGATAAATAGATAGCATCTTCAATAGCTGTATTACCACCACCATTAACAGCAACTACTTTTCCTTTATAGAAATTACCATCACAAGTTGCACAATAAGATATTCCTCTTCCTATAAACTTATCTTCAAGAGGAAGTCCTAGTTTTTTATTAGTTGCACCAGTTGCAATAATAATAGCACGACCATCATATTTATTCTCATTAGTTATAACCGTATGATCTTTTATATCAACTACTTTTTCAAATTTAAATTCACAACCCATTTCCATAATTTGATTATATAAATTAGTTGCAAAATCAACACCACTTATATGAGGAGCCGCTGGATAATTATCAATTCTTAAAGTATTAATAATTTGACCACCATATGTTAATGCTTCCAAAACTAAAACTTTTTTATTAGCTCGTAAAGCATATAAAGCAGCTGTCATTCCACTTGGTCCAGCACCTATAATTATAATATCATACATAAGAACCTACTTTAGCATATCTAAAATTTCCGCTTTAGAACGAAGTCCAACAAAACGATTTACTTCTTTTCCTTCTTTAAAGAAAACAACACAAGGTATAGACATAACACCATATGAAGCCGCAAGTTGTTCTTCTTCATCTACATTTATTTTATATACATCATGTTCTTTACTAATTTCATCCATAATAGGACCTAACATTCTACATGGACCACACCAGTCAGCATAAAAATCTACTAAAACTACTTTTTCACTTTTAATTACTTCATCAAATTCTTTTTTATCAATCTTTTTACTCATTTTATCCTCCATTTAAATAATATCTAATTTTTTTATTTATTACAACATTTAATTAATCTTTTATTACCTTGGTATATGATGTTTTCAAGAATATAAATACCATTCTTTAACTCTTCAATAAGAAACATAAGATCATTATCAGTAAGAATCTCATTATCACTATATGGCCTTCTCATAATATTATTTTTAGTTAAATCATAAAACATATGATAATCATCATTTTTTTCTTTACTTTGATATGATATAACAAACTTTTCACTACCATCTTCAAAATAATGACTAAAGAAATAAGAAGAATCAGGATTAATCATATAATTTATACGATAACTAAAGTTATTACTATTTATAGAACAAAATAACTCATTATTATCAATAATTATTTTTATTCCATCAGGATCATATTTTAGTTTAAAACTATTAAATAAAATATCAAAATCTTTATTAAAAGGACTAATTAAACTATCAAACCTATTAATTAATTCTCTAAGTTCTACTCGAAAACGATTATTTTTTTCATCATTAATAGTTGCATAATAACCAGCACTATATTGATTATTATTAGTAGTTTGTTGATACTTATTAAATAAGTTATTACTAATATCTCGATAAACATCATTATAATCATATTTAATATCTAAATATTCGATAAAGAAAGCAATTAATCCTTCAATAGTATCAATATGATAACAAGGTAAAAACTTATCTTTATTATCACGTTTAATAAAACTTTCTTTTATTTGTGGATATTTACTTGGACTAAAAGACTTCATATCATCCAAATACTTATCATCAACGATATGATCATCTAATTTCCAATCATCTCCACCACCATCAACTCTAATATGATATATACTATTATCATATTTTTCTTCTAATGATTTACCAACATAATATGGAATACGACCATTAATCGCAGCGTAATAACTTCCACCAAAAAGAACCGTAACATCTTTATATTTAAAAACATCTACTAATTTGTTACGGAAATGAATATTTGTTTTACTATCATATTTAAAATAATTAATAACTTCATTAAACTCAATTTGATTCATGTGAATTATTATACTATATAAAATAAAAAAGTCACTATAAAAGTGACTAATTATTAATTTCGTTGCCATATAGCATATAGACTCATATTTCTTGTTAAAGTTATTTCTTCCTCATCGGTATAAACAACTGAACCATTTCTTGTTGTACCCCATCCAATAAATGTATATCTATTTCTTGTAAATGGATTAGCGATAATCGCTTGACTCTCGCCAGAAACAAATGTTTGCGTTGTTGGCGTTTCATTATTATTAACTCCTCGATATAATGATAAAGTATAAGTTTGATTAGCACGCCATTCTGCTTCTACAGTAATATTTCCAGTACTTCCTTGATTAACCGTATATGGATTAATTGTTTCATTAACAGTTACTGAACCACCACTAATAGCATTTAAAAATTCATTATATGTTATTCCTGGATCAGCAATACCTGAATTAGGATCAAAACTGCCATTACTTAGAGTGAAATATTGATATTCAATATTATCTTCTGTTACCCAGTTACTAATAGTTGTCCAAGTTGAATTATTTATTGAATATTGAACGACACTATTAACATCTTCAGTATAAACCATAATACGATCAGTACCATTATAATCAACATTAACAACATAAGCTGTACCTGATGTAACACGAAGATAAATATGGTTATTACCTTGTGTACCAGTATCATATACATTATTAATTACCATCTCAGTTGAAAAATCTTCCATGCCTTGAGAACCAGTTATAGTATTCGATACACTCCATCCTAAGAAAGTATATCCACTTCTAGTTGGAGTTGGTAAATCAAACGTAGGTGTCACATTTGTATATGATGTCTTCGGATCAACAAGTGTACCATTATTTAGATTATATGTAATAGTATATCTATTTAAATAATATACTTCGTCTATAGTAACATCACTATTAATTGTATATGGCGTACTAATCTCAGTATTACCGATATAATATTTAACCATACTATAATCAATATTTGAAAGTAAACTATAATCTAATATAACAGCATCTCCACATGTATATGTATTAGATGTTGCTGCTTGTATTTCACTTCTTACATCATTCTCATCAACATAATAATAATTTTTAGTTAAAGTACATGAATTTGTAGCAATTGTAAATGTATTAACAATAGGCTGTGTTTCTTTCATTAAAAGAGCATTAACATTATTTGGAATGAAAAACATCATAAAAACAAATACTAATAATAATTTATTAATAACATTCTTCATAATATTCGATACTCCTCTCAACTATAATATATCATGTTTACAGTAAACAATTGAGTAAACAACACGAATTATAATTGTAAAGTTTACATTTTGATAATAACAAAAAGCAGGCATAGCCTACTTTCTATTTTTATTTTATCAATTATTCATAAATAGCTTCTAAATAGATACTTGAATCAACTTCTATTACTTCACCAGGTTGATAATGCTTATTATCACTGTGATTATACCAGTATAAGAATCCTTCAGTATTATTAGGAGTTGGAATAGTATAACTACTACCTTCAACCATTCTATGACTAATATCATCAGGATCAGTATCATCACTTGTTGTTACCATCCATAATCTATTATTCGAAATATCTTTTGGTGGAGTTACTTTTCTTTCATCATTCATTAAATACATATTGAATAGATATTGGAATTCATCCATAGAAACAATATTATTAACAAGTACATATTTAGCTTCTTGTAATCTAAATGTCTTAAAGAAATATTTAAATACAAATGGGAATTCTTCAAATGTATACATATCACTTCTAACAACATCTTTTATTTGCCATACAAGATTTTCTCCAAATCCCATAAAGTTAGAGATGTTATTAAAGATTTCATATGTAGTTAAGAAATCATTAGCAATTATATTAAAATATCTTGAAGATATAACATGATAATATTTGACTTTTTCTTGAACCTCTTCAATATTAGTAACTGTTACATAACTAATACCATTTGTTAACTTAACAACTTCATCACCAACATTAAATTCATCTGAATTAATATCAACATATTTATTTTTTGTCTTACTAAAGATACTATGATTTCCAACAATTTTTAACACAGTTCCATCACTAAATGAAACTTTTGTATATGAATCAGATACATCTTCTTTTTCAATCCAAGATGGATATTCATAACCATAAGTACCTAAGTCATGATTCCATACTTTTAATAATGTATCATATGTTATATCTTCAATATTTTTTGTAGAACCATCCCATAAAGTAATTTTAGTTCCTTCTACTAGACAAATTCCACCTCCACCACTAGTTGTGGTAGTAATATTAATCGTAATATTACCAGAAACATTAGGTATTGTAAGATTAATGCCATTATTTCCACTAGCAGTATATGAATAATCTGTATTTTCAACCAAGGTACGACCACCCATAGTAATCCTAATTGTATCAAGATTTCTTGTAAAAGTTATTCTTGATGTATATGTTCCACCTTCAGTAGCAGTACTACCTCCATTTGGATTATAGTAATTTGTATCACCAGTATAATTAACATTAAATGTTCTAGCAGGTGCCTTGTATACATATTCAATATTAACATTATTATTTGGTTGAACAAAAGTATCACCAATACTATAATTACCACTACCATCAATCGTTATTCTATCAAGTGTATAGCCAGTAACACTAACAGTTGGAGGCTCAAGAGTAACTGTACTACCAACATATGGGTTAATAGTTCTTGTACCTAAAGTTTCACTATCCCCATTAACATATTCTAATGTATAAGTGTAAGTTGAAGATGCTGATAATCCAAGGGTAAAACTATTAACAACAGGCTCTGTCTCCGTTATTAAAAGCGCTCTAACATTAAGAGGAATAATTACAAGCATAACGAAAATAGATAATAAATATATAATAATCTTATTACTTTTCATATTACTCCTCCTATATTATCTCAACTATAATATATCATAATCTTCGTCTATTTACTGTAAATAATTTGCAAATCAATATGTAAACTTTACAAATAAAAAAGCAATTACATCGTAATTGCCTTTGCTTATATTAGTTAGTTTTATAAGTTAAATAACCTGGTGAACCAGTTTGATCAACACGTGCATAATCCATGCCATAATGATTAGCATCATACACAGTACCATTTCCTCCAACAAGACTAACCGCATTTTTAAAGATATTATGACTATTAGTAACATTTGAAGTATCCCATGAATCACCTACATAAATTGTTGTTAAAGCATGAGCACCTCTTGTGTTAGCAAACATGTAATCCATCGTTCGAACATTGCTAGTATCAAAGAGACTTAAATCTAACTCTATCAAACCATCACAATCTAAGAACATTCTTGTCATCGTTGTTGCAGCACTCGTATCAATATTATCAAAAGTAATTGATGTTAAATTATTTTTACCATTAAACATGTTATTAGATGATGAATTAAATTTAATAACACCATCAGATAAGATATAAACTGTCGTGCCAACGGTATAACGATATATTAAGTCATTAGTTGTACTACCGGCTCGAGCCCCACTACTACTAGAAACAACATCTGGATAATCAGACAATTTACCAAAGATTACTTTTGTTGCAGTAGACGGAATATGTGTTGAAAAAGTACCACCACTTTCAAGATTATAACTTGGAAGTTGCTGCCAATTAGCAGTAAAAACTTTATTCTCTTTATCAGTTGAATTAAATGATAAATTAGGAACCGGTGTTGTTTGACCATTCCATGTCCAACCCAAGAAACTATAATTTGCTTTTGATGGATTATTAATCGTTATTGTACCCGTCTTTTCTGTATAGATAGTTGGATTACTACTTACCATTCCTCCATCTAAATTATATGTAATTGAATAACGATTTAAATAATAAACTTCATCAATTGTTACATTATTATGAACAACATATGATGTACTATTTAATTCTGTATTACCTATATACCATTTAACACTACTATAATCTAAGTTTAATAAATTACTATTTAAAGAATAATTAGCATCGCAATAAACACTTTCAGTTGTTGATACTTGGGCTTGTATTCGATTATCATTCTCATCAATATAATAATAATTTCTTGTTACTGTACATGTCTGTGGTTGAGCAATCGTAAAAGTATTAACAGCAGGAGCTGTTTTCTTTGTTAAAATAGCTTTAACATTAAAAGGAATAATTACAAGCATGATGAAAATAATTAATAAATATTTAATATTCTTAATACTCATAACACTTCTCCTTATACAAACTCAACTATAATATAACACAATTGTCACTCTTTTACAGTAAAACGTGCGTAAATAGCACTGTAAAGTTTACATCATAACAAATATATATAATTAAAAGGAATAATAGTATTCTAAGTATATTATTAAAGTGCTAATAATCCTACTTATTATACATATTATTCCTCTTTGTATATAAAATCACATATTAAGTTACATTACTGTTTTACGTAATCAGGTTTTTCTTTGTTATCACCTATAAAAGATAATACAAACATAAGAACAATACCTGCAATGAAAATTATTTTACCATTTTGCGATTGGATTACTTTAACTAAGTATCCAACTTTAGGAACACTAAATAATGTCTTCCCAACAAAATTCTCTGCGGTTACTATTCCACTATCATTAGTAGAATTGGCATCACCTTTAGTAACTAAACCTTGGCCATTTAACTCTACTACTCTATGAGTAACCATCGTACCATTCATATTGAAAGCAATAATATCATTTTCTCTCATATCATCGAATTTAGCACTATGATCAATAAAAGCTAAACTTCCAGTATGAATCTCTGGTTCCATAGAGCCAGATAATACGACATAAGGTTTTATATTAAATAGGTATAAACCACCAACTGCAACGCAGATAATTATTACTAATGTTAATACGATATCGATTATATTCTTTATTGCTTTCATAACTTTAAATCAAATTATTATTGATTTAAATATCCCCAAACTGCACTTGGTGTAGTTGAAGCTAAACCATCTTTTTGGATACCATAACCAGTAATAATCATATCTTTAGCTGTAGAACCTAAGTTTGTAATTTCAGCATTAGTTAAATCGTTAACAAGTGTTACATTACTAAATAAAGCTGGTGTTGATGATCCTTTAGTTAATACTGTTAAATTTGTTCCACCATAGTAATAAACTTTTGTTGCTTTACCACTTGTACATGCAACAGCTTCTGATGTTAATTCAGTCCATCCAGAATTAACTGTATAATTAAATATTTCTCTTGGTGTAGATGTAGTAGTACATGGTGCTTCTACTTTAATGTAAACATATGCATCATTTTTAGTGCTTACGTTATTAATTGTTGGGTCTTTTGCAACTGTTTGTCCTGGAACTAAATTTTCTCCATTTGCTGCTACCCATGCTGGTTCTGTTAATGTAATATCAACAGCTCCGATTGTAAATGTATTTGTTTTTGCATCTGTATCTGTTAAATAAGCGATTGTGCTACCAATTCCAAAAATTAATAATAAGGCAATGGCAGCTAATAAATATTTTCTTTTTTTCATTTTAATTTTCCTCTTTCTTTCTTAATTTTTCTTCTCTATCATTATTTATTTTTCCAAATATTAGACATATTATAAATCCAATAAATGAAAGAATAAACATTTTAATAGACATATCTAATTTTTCGTCTCCTGTTCTTGGTACTGGGACATTTTCTTCTTCACATGATAAACTCCAAATTATCTTTGATAACAAACCACTATATTCGTTATCTACATCATGTGGAACACTAATTTTTAATGTTAACTTATCTTTTTCACCTTTTCCATATGTTTTTAGATAGTTATTAACACTATTTAATAATGGTCCGTCATACAAAGTGTTATTTGAACTATCAGTAATAGTTAACTTAATTGTTTCTAATAACTCTTTTTGAACTTGATATGTTATATCTGATTCGATTTTAATATATACAGCGATTTTACCATCACTAGTATTATTTACATCAATATAATCAGTTTTTACATCTCCTGGTTTTAGATTAACTAAACCATTAAAGAATTTAGAATCAACAGTTAGATATCGATCTGAATTATTTTCATAAATTATTGTTTGAGATCCTTCCGTATCAAGGGAATAGTTTCTTTCAACTTTCTTCTTAATTGGAACATCTCCCCAAGGATTAGCTGAATTTAAATCTTGATTAAAATTATCTGATTGAATAGCTTCTGCTGTAATTTTAATCTTTAATTCACTATTTTTATACCTATTATCATATGATGTTGGTATTAAGATATTATCAAACAATAAAACATTATTATTTCTTTTAAATACATTTTTATAATAGTAATAATCACCTATCTTTACCCAATCATCTGTTCCTACTTCAATAGATAATTCATTATAATCTTTTTTATTATTATCTATAAAATATTCTATTTTAAATCTTAGATAACAATCAATTCCTAGATTATTTACCTTAGGATTTAAAGGAATTAAATCACCAGGCATAACCATTGAGTCTTCAACATCTGTAGTTAATTCAATATCTACATAAGCAATAGACAAGGGATTTTCTATACTATCAATTGTATTAGATAAAGAATAAATGCCAGAAATAGTCATCACTATGAAGAAAAACAATCCTAGAACAAATATCTTTCTATCTAAATGCATAAATATTCTTTTATAATCGCCTCCTCTACTACTATACATTTATATTATAAATCAACATGTAATATTGACGCAATAATTTAGAAATATTTTTAACTATGTTTACACTATAAAAAAAGAAACAGTTATTATTAAAATGTTTCTTTCTTTATTTATAATATATCGCTTAACATACCATCTTTAATTATTTCATCATTATTGACTGTCAAGTAAGGTCTAAAATTATCTAACTTAGCTTTAACTATTTTATAATTATTATCTTTTATATGAATAGCAACACTTTTACTAAAAGATATATTAGTAATATCGTTATTCTTAATATAATCATTAGTTACTTTTACTCTCTCAAGATCATTAGCATGAGGTGTCATCATACAAGGAATAACATTAAGACCATCAATTATTTTATATTCACCAGTTTCTTCTAAATATGAATCAGTATTAAACTTCTTAAAGAAGATACAAGCTCCTGCTGATATACCAACAATTATTTTCTTGTCTAAGTATGATAGAAATAGTTCATCAAAGTGATATTCTTTCCACTTATCAAGCATAACTTTGGTATTTCCACCACCAATATAAATTACACTTGCCCAATCAAGAAGTTCTTTGCACTTATCAAGATTTTTAATAAAATTTAATTTCATAATTTTACATTCAAATCCAAATGGTTCATATATTTCTTTAATTGTCTTAAAGTACGTTCTTTCAAATTCTTTATTAGCATGACCAATAAATAATAACTTTTTATCACTAGATAAAGTATTAACATATTCATCAATTTCTTTTAATTCATACGGCGTTTTTGTACCATCACTTCTTGTATGGCCATTATTTCCTCCACCAATTAAAACAAGATTCATTAGAATTTAATTCTTTCAGAAACATAATTAACTACTTCATCAAGAGGTAAAGTAATTTGTTCCATCGTATCACGATCACGAATAGTAACTGTATTATTATTAATTGTTTCATCATCAACAGTTACACAGAATGGCGTACCAATAGCATCTTGTCTTCTATAACGTTTACCAATATTTGCTGTTTCATCATAAGCTGTTGAGAAATTCTTAGCTAACATATTAAATACTTCCATAGCTTTATCACTATGATTTTTCTTAATTAAAGGTAGTACACATACTTTATAAGGAGCAAGTGCTGGAAGTAAATGCATTACTTCTCTTTCACTACCATCTTCTAGTTTTTCTTTTTCATAACCTTGACAAAGTAATGCTAACGTTAATCTATCAGCACCAATAGAATATTCAATAATCGTTGGAATATATTTTTCATTAGTATCAGGGTCTAGATATTCAAGTTTCTCTCCAGAGAATTCACTATGTCTTGATAAATCCCAAGTACCACGATGATGAATACCATTTAATTCTTCCCAACCAATAGGGAATTCATATTGAATATCACAAGCACATTTTGCATAATGAGCAAGTTTATCATGATCATGGAAACGAAGTTTCTCACTAGGAAGTCCTAAGTCTTCAACAAATTTTAAAGCTCTTTCTTTATAATCAGCAAAGATATCCATAGATTCACTATCTTTACAAAATTTTTGTAATTCCATTTGTTCAAATTCAATTGTTCTAAATAAGAAGTTACCAGGTGTAATTTCATTTCTAAAACTCTTACCAATTTGCGCAATAGCAAAAGGAAGTTTTGCACGCATACTTCTTTGAACATTCATAAAGTTAACATATTCACCTTGGCAAGTTTCAGGACGTAAATAAACTGTGTCTTTCTCACCTTCTACAGTTCCACGACTAGTTTCAAACATTAATTTAAATTGACGAATCTCAGACCAATTAAAACCATGACAGTTAGGACAAACTACATGATTATCTTCGATATATTTCATCATTTCTTCATTTGTCATACCTTCTGCACTAACTTCACCTTTAGAGAATTCTTCAATTAAATTATCAGCACGAAATCTTTGTTTACATTTCTTACAATCCATTTTTGGATCACTAAAAGAATCAATATGACCAGAAGCCGCCCAAGTTCTAGGATTCATAAGTATTGCCGCATCAACACCATATGTCTTTGGATCTTCTTGTACAAATCTCTTCCACCAACATCTTTTGACATTATTTTTTAGTTCTACACCAACAGGACCAAAATCCCATGTATTAGCAAAACCTCCATAGATTTCACTTCCTGGAAATACAAATCCATATTGTTTACAGTAATTAACTAAGTCTTCCATTTTCATAATATCATCTCCTTAAAATAAAAAAGAGACTCTTTTTGTATCATAGAGACGAATTACTCCGCGGTTCCACTCTATTTATTCCAAAGAATCCCTTTAACTTAATAGCTCCAGTTTTCCACACCTTCATCGCATTAATTACTAAATTTATACATTGAGTATACTCTATTAATATTTGTTTGTAAAGAAAAAGATGTGTCAAATTATAGTAAATATTATGATTGTATTATTATTACTACATTAAAATAATAATCGATTGAAAAGGAGTTTACATGAATAACCAAGAAAGAAATGAAAGTTTAAACAAACTAAATGTTCTATTAATATCAGATGATCAAGAAGATTACGAAGAATTAAAAAGATGTGGAATAAATAATATTAGTTACTTCAAATCAATTATAAGAGCAGATAACTATTTTAGATTAAATCCAGATGAATTAAAAAAATATAATATTATTATAAATGGATCACATAAAGTTCAACAATGTTGTTTTAATGGCTCAGTTGACTTAGATAAAAAAATTAATGAATTAAAAAGAAAAGTTTTAGTCTTACATTTAAATAAGAATGAAATATATGGTCAAGTTGAATATGAAACATATTTACACGATTGGGAAAAGTTTAAAGATTATCGTTTACATTCACATTCCCTAAAAACTGTTTATGAAGAAATAATAAGACATGCACTAACTTATTATGCAAATACTATTAATCGAGACGAAGAATTTATCCCAATTAAGGATTATATTAATCCTAATAGATTATCATTACCATCTAAAAAAAGAGAATTAAAAATATTATATTTAGATAATTTTTCAGTAAATAGATATGCAAAAATAATCGCTAATGAATTAGGACTAGATATTACTTTTAAAGAAGATGATAATACAACACTTGGAAAATATGTTAAATCATCACTTGGAGACTATGACATAATAATCGTAAGTGATTCTCATTCAAGAAGTATATTAGATATGAATTATGAAAGTACAGAACAATGTAAAGATACTGGAAGAGAATTAACACTACTTATTACATATGATATAGATAGCATTGATTTAATAGATGAAGATAACAATAGAAACAATAACACAGGTTCTAGTATAGAACTTAATTATGTCTTTGGAGGAAATCAAGCTCCAGATTATGAAAAACATAAAATAAAATATCGAGTATTAAGAAAACCAAAAGATTATGTACCTGAAGGTTGTTTCAAATCATATGATGAAAATGATATAGCAGCCATAAAAGGAACGATTGAAGGAGCTATTAATATTTATAATGAAGCTTTATTACAAAAAAAAGGAGCAACATTAGAAGATTTAAATTCACCTTCTATAGAAGATTTAGATAAAGAATATGAAAACTTTTATGATAAAGAAATTCAAAGAAAATATGCAGCACTTGAGCCAATTAGAAATTTTGATCAAATGATTTATACAATTACAAATTATATATATTATTTAAAACATGGTTTTATAGAAGAAGAACCACTAGGATTAAAAGTAACTGAAAAAAAGAAAAGTTATCAAATTGATAACATTGAAAATGGACATATTGTTGGTTCCATTACTGTACCAAAGAATTATAAAGAAGATAATTTAAGAATATTTAAAATAAGAACATTAAAAGATGGCAATTTAGGAAAAGCAAATATTGTAGGATTATATACAAGAAAATATCAAAATCTAAAAAATATTCAAAATCGACCAGATGAATCACAAATGGAAGTTCTATCAGATATTCTTGAAAAAATACATACAATTATAAGCCCATTATGCAATGAAGCATGGGATAAAGAAAATCTAATACCTAAACAAAAAAGAATCTAGTAAATAGATTCTTTTATTTTAATATTTATTAATTATTCTGATTAATTCATCTTCTAATTTATCAGCAAGAATATAATCAGTAAAACCATCTTCAAGATAATGATGTTTAATATTATCTTTACTATTTCCTAAAACAATTATAACTGGAGTATTAAAGCCTTTAAGTTTCTTGAACTCTTGAAGAGTTGCCATTCCACTCATTTCCTTCATTTCATCTTCAACTATTATATAGTCAAATTCTTTACCAGCTTTCAATCTATCAACTGCATCGCCACCAAATGCTAACGAAGAATAATCTATATTATTACTATTTAATTTTCTCTTAATATAAGTAACTAAATCTTTATTTTGAGCAATTAATAAAACTCTCTTTTTAGTACTTATAGCATTCTCATATTGATTCAAAATGCTGTTTTCATCTTCATGATAAACTCTTTGATCCAATGTTAATGTTAAATCAGTACCTTTACCAACAGTTGATTTAATCATTAAGTTACCACCCATGATTTTAACTACTTTTTGACAAACTTTAAAATTGAATTCTTTCTTTTCTAAAATCTCTAATTCATTTTTATCAAGTTCACCAGTAGCACTTAAAATATCATTAATCTTTTCAATAGACATTCCCTTACCAGTATCTGATATATTAAATATTAGTCGACAGAAATCATACTTCTCAATTAAATTTAATCTCAAGTTAATACTACCATCATCTGTGTTTTTACAAGCATTAGTTAAAAGTGAATAAAGTATTTGACGAAGTTTCATATAATCACCATAAAGAATTGGTGCACTCTTTGGTAATTCCATGTTGAAACTGACGTTTTCTTTTACTTCACCTTTTATAGAAGCTTCAAGACCTTCACAAACTTTTAATACATCATATTTAGTATCAACAAGTTTAATCTTTTGAACATCAAATGATGAAACGTTAAGAACATTATTAACTGAAAATTCTAATTGTCTTGTTATATTATTAATAATCATCAAACCATCTTTAATCTTTTTAGGATCTTCTTCTAATCTTAATTCATTACAAACTTTATTAAGATCTAATAATGGCTTTTTAGCATCTTGAGTCATTTCAAACAAGAAGTTATATTTATCTTCATATCCTTGTTCCATTAATTCCCTATTACGATATAATTCATTTAACATTTTAACGTCAGGGTTTTCAATTGTATGATACATTACACAAGTTACAAAAGTATGTAATGGTAACATTAATGTTAATTCAGGAACCATAAATTGAAGTGGAACTATAATCATTCCTAATGCTAAGAATAATAGAATTGGATAATATTTCTTTTGAAAAATGATTTTAATATTTTTCAAAGTAAGAAAGATACACAAGAATATATAAACTGACGAAAATAAATAAGTAATATTTACTGAAACACCTGATGAATATACTGATGAAGCATTTTGAATATACGTAATTGGTGTAAACATAATCAATACACCACCAAATGTATCAAATAAATAGATAGCCTTTCTTACCTTAGGAATTATACTCTTATTTTTTACAGATACCAAAATCATATAATATGCAAATGCTGCTACCCAAGAAACTAAGTATATATTTAAACATTTTAACATAAATTCGATAACAAAATCAGGAACAGGGATTATTTTTCTAGCTGCAAAGTTACTCAATATTTCGAGAACCAATCCAAATAAATTCATTGCTAAAATAATACCATAAACTCTTGTTTCTAATCCTTTAATTCTATCTTTCTTAAAGAATAATGTAGAGGTCATGATACAATATACTAAACTTAATAATGAAAAAAATACAACATTATCCATATAATCACCATTATCATTATATCATAACAATTTCTCAAATAAAATATTAGACAAATAAAAAAGTGATAATTTCTTATCACTTCTTTTATTTTTTACCACCAATAGTTTTTACCTTTTGAGGTTCTTGTTTAATTACATATAATTTTCTATGACCTGTATCCTCAAAAGACACTTCTTCTGCTACCTTATTTAATACAGGGAAGTCAACTTTTCCAACTCTTGTTCTTGGTAATTCACCTACTAAAACAATATCAGGCCATTGTACTTCAGGTAAATCTCTCTTTATAGTTTCAATAACACTTTCTACTGCTTCATCTTCATTTAACTCTGTATATTTATTTATTTCTAAATGTAATATTACTTTATTGTTATGATGAGTTAATTTTAAAATTCTTACATTTGGATTCTTTTTAATTATTTCAGCAACATCAAGTAATTGAACTGAATGTTGTTGATTATTAGAATTAATGATTATTGGACCACTATATCTATCAAGTACAGTTAAGCAACCGTCATCATCCATTACAGCATAGTCACCACTTATAAACCATCTTGTACCTTTTTCATCAAAATACATAACTTTTTCAGTTAAATCATCTCTACCATAATAACCATTCATTAAACTTGGACCAGTTATATGAAGTTGTCCTGGTTGATTATAAGATAATCTATTATTACTATCATCAACAATTCGAACATTATTAAATGGAAGTGGTAATCCACATGAACCTACTTTATTGCAGTCTGGATGTGTAACACTAAATGTAGTATCAATCTCTGAAGCACCATAACCGGTAAATTGAATTACTTTTAAAATGTTATAGAAGGCTTCAGCAGCATTTATTTCGCATCTTTCACCACCAACAATCGCAATATTTAAATGTTTAGATATTTCAGCAAGATCACGTTCAGGTAATTCAAGTAATGCTGCCCAAATAGATTGTGGCCATATACCAATATTTGTATCTGGATATTTACGGAAATATTTTCTAACATCTTCTGCACTTAAAGATAATTCCATTATATTTTGTGCACCTAAACATAATGTTACGTGAACAACATCGGCATCCCAGAACGCTAAGAATGGTGGTAATAAAGCTAAATGTTTACTTCCAACTTTAAAACCAAAATCTGCTACTTTTTGTTGGAAAGCTAATGCGTTATTAGCATCATGTGAAATCAATACCGCTTTACTATCTCCCATTGTTCCACTTGTGAACGCTATATTACATGGTTGTTTTTCACTATAGCATTCAACAACATCTTCAATCTTTATTTTTTCACCAAACATTAAGAAATCATCTAATGATATTTTTCCTTTTACTCTTTTTCCTGAAATAAAACTCTTAAATAATTTTAAAGATAATAAGAATCTTTCAGGATCATGTTTTGGTGTCGAATAAGATAAAGGCATTGATACTTTTAAAGCTCCATCAAATGCTGGATCATTAATTACAGGATAAATTTTATCTTCCAAATAATCTAAAGTAAAAATCATTTTTGGATTTAATCTACTCATTTTCTTATATAATTTATTTACACCTTGACTATCTTTTTCAGCCATATCAAAAACATCTAAATTACAAGTAATAAGACCAACTGAAGTAGCAGCATATTTAATTGCATATAACTCTGGAGTATTTAATCCAACTATAGCGATAATATCACCTTTTTTTAAATTTGAAGCATAAAATGCTCTTTCATATTTTTCAACTAATTTTTTAAATTGACTAACAGTGTATGTAAATTTACCACGATTGTTAATAATAATTCTATCTGGTTGATCACCAATATTTTCAAAAAGATAATCTTTTTGAGTCATTTTTGGTAATTGCATCTTAAAAACATCTTGATCATACCATTGTTCCCAAACTCTATCTTCTTCTATTACACCAGTAATAGGACGATCAAGTTTTCTTCTTTTTGATTCGTTTACAAAATTATTCATAATCCCCCACTCTTTGATAAGTACGTATTATACCACTTTTAACATATTTTTTCAAGTTTCCTACACTCCTACCTATTATCAGTGTAACAAATAATAAGAAAGATATCATATATTATTACACAAATTTGTCACAAAAAAAGAATGAATCTAATTATTCATTCTTATTTTCTTTTTCATGGATTTCTTTAATGATTGTTTCAATACGATTTGCATATTCAATAGAATTATCATAGAAGAATGATAACTCAGGTGTATGACGAACTAAAACTCTTTTGGCAAGTTCACTTCTTAAGTGTCCTTTACTATCATTTAATTCTTTTAACACTTTTTCTTGATCATCATTATAGCAAGTGAAATAAACTTTAGCATAAGATAAATCACTTGATACATTAACTTCCGTTACAACAACATTCTTTAAAACAGGATTTTTTATTTCTTTACCAAAAATAATATTTAATTGTTCCATATAGGCATTATTAATTCTGGAATTTTTAACTTTATCCATTATCTTTTAACCTCTACCATTTGGAAGCACTCAATTAAGTCTCCCTCACGAATATCTTGATAATCTTCTATTGTAATACCACAATCAAATCCATTCTTAGCTTCTTTAACTTGATCTTTTTCATGTTGAAGGGATGCAATCTTAGATGTATATACGACAACACCATCTCTTATTAATCTTGCTTCAGCGCCATTCTTGATTAAACCTTCAGTAACATGACAACCAGCGATATTACCAATCTTAGAGAATTTGAAGATTTTTCTTACTTCTGCTGTTCCTAAAACTTGTTCTTCATAAACTGGTTCAAGTCTTCCTTTAATAGCGTCTTCCATATCTTCAACAACTTTATAAATAATATTATATAGTCTTATTTCGACATTCTTATCTTTTGCTAAATCACTTGTTTTAGTATCTGGTCTTACATTAAATCCAATAATAATTGCATTAGAAGCACTTGCAAGAGATACATCACTTTCTGTGATATTTCCAACACCACTACGGATTACATTTACTTTAACACCATCAACTTCAATTTTAGATAATGAATGTTTAACAGCTTCTTCACTACCTTTAACATCTGTTTTTAATACTACATTAATTTCTTTAGTACCTTCTTGAACCATGTTAAACAACTCATCCAAGCTCATACCTGTTCTATTAGTATCTTCAGCATGACTTCTAAGTTTACGTTCTTCAGATACACTTCTTGCTTCTTTTTCAGTAGCAAAAGCCATAAACTTATCACCTGCTGTAGGAAGTTCTGATATACCAATAACTTCTACTGGTGTACTTGGTCTTGCATATGCAATATTATTTCCTTTATCGTCTTTAAGTCCTCTTATTTTACCATAACTTGTACCAATAACTACTGGGTCACCAATACGTAATGTACCGCTTTGAACAAGTAAACTAACAACAGATCCAACTTTTTGATCACTTCTTGCTTCAATAACAGTTCCTGTTGCATATCTATTTGGATTAGCTTTTAATTCTTTCATTTCAGATACAAGAATAATTGTATCTAATAATTCATCGATACCAATACCTTTTTTAGCTGATATATTACATACGATTGTATCTCCACCATAACTTTCTGGAACTAAACCATATTCAGCAAGTTCAGCAAGAACTCTATCAGGATTAGCTTCTGGTAAATCAATTTTATTTAGTGCAACAATAATTGGAACACCTGCTGCTTTAGCATGATCAATAGCTTCTTTTGTTTGAGGCATAACACCATCATTAGCTGCAACTATTAAGATAACGATATCAGTTACACTAGCACCACGAGCTCTCATCTCAGTAAAAGCTTCATGACCTGGAGTATCAATAAATGTTATCTTTTTACCATTAACATCAACTTGATAAGCACCAATAGCTTGCGTAATACCTCCTGCTTCACCGCTTACTACATTAGTATTACGAATTGTATCAAGAAGTGTTGTCTTACCATGGTCAACATGACCCATAATAGTAATTACTGGAGGTCTATCAACTAAATCTTCTTCTCTATCAACAATTTCATATTTTTCGAAATTAGACTTATCTGCTAATTCTTCTTGTTTTAATTTTTTATCATAATCCAAAAGAATTAATTCAACAGTATCATAGTTTAAACTTTGATTTATATTAGCCATAATACCTAAATTAAATAATTTCTTAACGATATCAGTTGCTGGAACATTAAGAATACTTGCTACATCAGAAACAGTCATTCCTTCTTTATAAAGAATAACATCATCTTCTTCTTTATTTTCCATTAATTTATCACGATGTTTATAAATTTCTTTTTTCTTCTTTTGAAATTTAATCTTATTATCGTCTTTTTTGATATCTTGTTTATTTGGTTTTACTTTTTCACGTTTAGTAGATACTTGATCTAAGTCCATATCCATGCCATTAACTAAATTAGTTACTTTTTCTTCAAGTTCTTCATCTAGTTCGTAATCAGGATTTTCATTTTCTTTCATGTTATCTATTTCAATATCTAACATTGTTATTTCATCATTAGTTAAGAAATCTTCTTCACGTGTTTTCTTAATTCCAAGTTTATTACACAATTCAATAATAACTTCTAAATCTTGATTAACATCTTCTGCATACTCTCTTAAATTCATATATCCCACCTACCTTTTCTCTATTAATTTAATATTTTTTTAATTTCTTCATAGACACTATCATCTATCATACATTCTAAATGACGTTCTAAACTTTTATTTTTTTTGGCTTTATCAACTACTTCAATATCTTTTTTGATATAAGCTCCTCTTCCATTCATTTTACCGGATTCGTCTGGAACGATATTTCCTTCTGGAGTCTTAACAATACGAAGTAAGTCTTTCTTAGGAAGTTTTTCACCTGTTACTACACAGGTTCTCATAGGAATCTTCTTAACTTTCATAAGTCACCTATTTAATAACAATTCCCATTTCTGCGGCATCACTTGCTCTTTTAACATCAATTTTATATTTTGTTAAGCGACTAGCTAGTCTTGCATTTAATCCTTTTTTACCAATAGCAAGTGAGAAATTATCATCATCTGCTACAACGATTGCTGAATGTTCTTCAGGATCTGTTATTAATACTGTTAAATTCTTAGCAGGAGCAAGAGCATTTTCAATAAAGATTTTAGGATCTTCATCATACTTAATAACATCAACTTTTTCTCCATGTAATTCTTTAATAATATTAGCAATACGACTTCCTTTTTCACCAATACAAGCACCTATTGGTTCAAAATTAGATTTTTCTGTATAAACAGCAACTTTACTTCTAAATCCAGGTTCTCTTGCAACACCATACATTAATAGTGTTCCATCAGCAAATTCTGGTATTTCATGTTCAAATAATCTTTTAACAAAACCATAATGACTTCTACTAAGTTTAATAACTAAGTTACGTCCTGTATTATCTACTTTTGATACATATACTTTAATTGTACTTCCCATTTCAATAGTTTCTCCTGGGATAATATCTTTTTTAGGTAATACACCATTACTTCTTCCTAAGTCAATATAGTAGTTATCAGCGTCTTCCAAAGCTACAGTTCCAACCATTAATTCATCTTGTTTATCAACAAAAGCATCATTAATAGCATTACGTTCAGCTTCTCTTATTTTTTGTACTATTACTTGTTTAGCAGTACTTGCAGCAACCCTACCAAAATCATGAGGAGTTACTTCTGTATCAATTGTTTCCCCAACTTCTAAGTCTTTGTTTAATTTTTTAGCATCTTCTAAACTTATTTCTGTTTCTGGGTCCGTTACTTCATCAACAACTGTTACATAAGAAAATACTTTGATTTCTCCTGTATCACGATTAACAGTTGCTTTACCATTAGTCTTACCAGTATGTTTTTTATATGCACTAGTAAGTGCAAGTTCCATTGCTTCAAGTACTGTTTCACGATCAATTTGTTTTTCTTTAACTATATTATCAAGAGCATTTAAAAACTCTTTTTCTGGAGCAATCTTTTCTTCTTTTTCTTTCTTTTTCATCTTATTCCCCACCTTTACTTTTTCCATAAATATCTAGATTATAATTTTCAAGTTCAAAATCACTATTATCAATTAAATCATTAATAATATGACTTGCTTCCGTAATTAAATCTAAATCAATTACCTTTTCACTATCTAAACATATTCTTAAGAAGTCATTATTTCCTTCTTTTTCTAATTTTACACTGTCAATAACTAAACCTAAACTATCTAAATTATTGCCTATAATCTCTCTAATCTTATTTCCCACAATTCCTCCTTAAAAATAAATTAAAGAGTGGGTTCCCCCACTCGACATAAACATTATAACATAAAATCCTTATTTTTCAACAAAAAATTACAAAAGTTAACTATCTTTTCATTGGAAAAACATCTTCTTCTTCATAAGTATCTTTTTTATATATTAATACTTTTACATTATCCATCATACTTTCAATAGATAAACTTATTTCATGAACTCTATTATTAATAATAGAATCATACTTATCATTATAAATACCTATTACAATCATATCTGATTTAACTAAATAATTCTTTATTTGTTTACCATAGAAACAATAATCATTATCACCAAAACCATTTATTACTCTTTTATAAGTATTTTCTATAAAATGAATTATATCATCATTTAAATCACTATTTTCATTTTTTAATAAATATTCTTTCTCTTCATTAGTTAACTTACTAATATAAAGATTATTTCTAACAAAAATATATTTTAAATAATTACTACTATATTTTTTATAAAAATCCAAATCATTATTATTAATATTTAATTCTTGTAATAATTTATCATAATCAATTAAATTTAACTTTTTAATCAAATATTCTGTAAAAAAACGTCGATATATATTATATATTTTTAAACTAACTTGATCATCATTATTAAAATCAAGAGCGATTTTTAAATTATTTAAATCTTCATAAGTTACATCAATAAACTTCATTATTCACCACTCCTAAATTTTGTTTCATAAATATTAAAACAAGAATTGTTAAGTAAATCATCATAAGTAATTAAACATCTTTCGCCCCAACTATCTACAACAACACCATCATCTGTTACTTCAGTAATTGATATCCAATGACCACCACCCATATTATAAGAGGCTCCTGTTTCTTGTGAATAAAATGGAACAGTCATAGCACCACCTGTACTATTATGTCCAACACCTTTGGGACACATTCCTAAAGTTGGACTATCACCATTTTTCATAATTGTTTCAAGTTTATGTTTTAAATCTTCTTTGGTTAAATTACTTTCATCATTACAAACTTCTGTAACATCACAATTTACTGGTATTTTAGAATCTTTTGTTTTATATTCAAAGAAATTTTTTTGACTAGACCATGACTGCATATTACCAAATGGTGTCCCTGAAGGATTCATAATATATCTACCATCTTGATAACTAATAAAAGGTGGTCTATTACTATTAATACTATCTTTATTACAACATGAAGTTACAATATAATCTGTTAATAGTTCAGTATAATTTAGAATCATTTTACCTTCACTATTTTTAATATATAGAGGATATCCAAATGTTTCTTGAAACAAGTCTGGTCGATCTTTATATGCAAAAATAACTTCATTAACACATCTTGCATATGTACATGTTGCTGAATCATCAACAATATTCATAAAAAGATCAATGTCATTACTCGATAAACCATATTTTTCTTCCATTATTTTTCTTAGATATTCGTAATATTCCGGATCTGTCTTTTTAATATGTCCATAAGGATTTTGATTACATCCATAATAATCTCCATTTTGATTACCATCAAAATATTGAAAAAGATTATCTAAATCCATCTCTTCAACAGTACCATCATCTTTAAAATGAATTTTCATACCATTAAATAGACCATCTATTAAATAACTATCTAATATCTCTTTTAAAGATGCATCATATTCTTCATATATTTGTACACCTGTTTTTATTTTATTTCCAATTGATTCACATTCCGTATTAAGATTATTAATATCAAGTATTTTTGATGAAATAGTACTTTGACTACTAGCATCAAAATCAATTATATTTCTAGCTAAAGTAAGATTTTGAATAGCATCATCTAACTTTTGTTTTAATATATTATTTATATCATTAATAATAGCATAATAAGTTTCAGAGTCTTGAATACTTATACTCGCATCAAATTGATAAGTTTCTCTTGTCAATATTCCCATCTCGTTCCTCGCTTTCTTTTAACATATCAAGTTTACGATCTTCTATTATTGCTTTATTCATAATACTCGATTTAATCGATTCAAAAGACGACGTTGAATTAGTTAAAGAACTTTTTATAGAAGTTAAACTTTCACTAGTATTTCTTCCTAAAGCATCATAACCATTATTACTTGGAATTCTTGATATTAAACTATTTATAAAAGTTATTGCATTATCAATTGATGTTTTAGCACTATCAATATTACTATTCGCACTTTGAGCTTTATTTTGATATACTACACTACTCATAATACTTTCTCCATTTTTTCTTCTAATTCTAGTAATTCATTTTTAACTTTTAGAAACTCTTTTACGGTTAACATATTAGCTTCTGTATATCTTTCACTAACAAGTTTATAAAAATAGGCAAAGAAATATAAATTATCCAAATTACTTTTCAAATAATTAATTTTATCTAATAATTCATTTTTATATAAATCTTTATTTTGACCTTCCCAATTTATTTTATTAAAATCATTTTCTAAACTATTAATAGACTCTAACAATTCTTTATTACAAAAATTAGTAAAAGACGAAGAAAAAGTTTTTAAATCATCCATTTTAACAATGTACTTCATTTTAACTAACCTCCTTTTTTATATCATTATAGAGACTAGCATATTCTTCTTTTACAAAATCAAGTTCATTAATAAAGGGATTAAAATTATTATTAATATATCCTTTTTGTTCCATAATATTTTCTTGTATTTTTTCACGTAAATATTTTGCAGTATTAGAATCAAAAAGGTTCTTGCTATCTTCTACCATATCAAGAATATAATCATATTTACTAATAATATCATCAAGTTTAAATAATAAATCTTTTTTTGTTTGATCAATACTATCTATTCCTATTTTTAAATTACTCATATTATCCTCTATCTTCATTGTATCATAAATAAAAAAAATAGCGAAACGCTATTTTAATACGATAATCAATATCACAACTATCAATAGAATTACAGCAGATGCAATAAAAGCTATTAGAGGAAGTTTTTTAGGTAATTTAACTTTTGGTTCAATAATATCTTTAAAACTTTCATCTTCTTGTCTTTTCTCTTCTTCGGCTTTAGCAAAATTCATAAAAGTTTCATCACCAATTAAAGTTTCAAGTTTAGTTTCTCCAATAGTATCAGAATCAAGAGATGTCTCTTCAAAGATAGGATCTGTAATCGCTGTATTAGAATTTTCATCAGGTAATAAATCACTAAAGAAATCTTCTTGTTGCTCTTTTTCTTCTATTTTTTCGATTAATTTACTAATTTCATCTTGTTTTTCATTAACTTTATTAACATCATAATCAGTATCTACTAAACTACGCATTAAATTATCATTTTCTTTATTAGCATGAGCTTTCTCAATATAATCATCAACATCATAGTTCTTTTCAATATATATTTCTTTAGGTATTTCTTCTTCAACTAATATTTCTTCATCAGAATCACCAAAAATTGAAGATACTCCTTTACTAACATCAATAACACTACTATTTAGGTAAGTTTCATGATACATACGATTATTTTTCTCTGTTCTTGAAAACTCATCATGAGAAGATTTCTCTTCAACTACAGGTTCTTCATCAAGAGATTCATCTTTGTATTTATCCATTCTCATACAATCACCTTACTCTCAATATTATATTATCAAAATTATTAAAAAAAGTAAAATAAAAAAGGGATAATTCCCTTTTAAAAACGATTAAAGATTTGTTGATCGTTAATATTGCTACTATAACTTCTTGGTTGACCACCATTAGGTCTTTGATACATACCATTATTAGGTTGTTGTTGTGGCATCCCATTATTTGGCATAGGACCACGATTATAATTTTGATTAGGCATAGGTTGTTGTGGCATTGGACCTCTATTCATATTTTGGTTAGGCATTGGTTGATTATTTTGAGGTGGCAATGGATTCATTCCCATATTCATTGCTTGAACAGGTTCTTTATTTACTTGTTGATTAAGAGCTTCATTAGTTTCTTTAACTTCTTTATAAGCTTGTCTATTCTCTTTAGTATTACCAATCATAATACCTGGAACTTTTTCTTGTAAAATAGTTAAAATTTCATCTTCCTTTTTATGAGCAAAGAAAACTTCTTTAACACCACGCTTTGTTTTAATTACAATATCTTGATTTCCTTTAGCCATTTGAACAGCAGTTTGAGTTGCTGCAATGGCACCAGAAATTAAAGCACCAGCTAAACCACCAGTATTAACTGTTGCAGTTGATTGAGGATGTTCTTGTGGATAAGCCATAGCAATTTCTGAATAAGGGAAAATAAATCGATTACTACCATATTTAACAACATGATTTCTTGTAAAGAAGATTTCAGCTTCTTTAATAAACATACAATCAGTACCATATAATTCTTGTTTAATGATATTATAATCAACAACTGGATATTTACCAGCTTTACTTAGTTTAAATAATCCCATTGGAATGAAGATTACACCCATAATAATACCTAAGATTAAAAATGCCGTTCTACTATCTTCTTCCATTACAAAGTAAAGTACTAAACCAAGTAATAGGAAAAATCCACCAATAATTAAAAATACATAACCTGAAGTTTTTGAACCATTACCTTTCATTAACTTAGGTAAATTTTTCTCAATAATTGCATATACTTCATTTTTATCTGGTTCATTATTAACAAATGTTGATTGATTTTGTACTTGATTATTAACCATATTTGGAGTTACTCCAGTAAAACTACCTTGATTATTTACTTGTGGCATACCTTGAACAGGCATTTGATTATTTTGTGGCATACCTTGACCAGACATTTGATTATTTTGTGGCATATTATTATTTGGAGCAAATTGATTATTATTGTTCATATTTTGATTATTATAATTGTTATAATTGTTATAATTATTATTCATATATCACCTACCATATCAATTATATAATAAAAAAAAAATAATAGGCAATATTTTATTAAAAATTATGATATAATGTTATTAGTTTACAAAGGAGGTAGTAAAATGAAAGTAGTAGTAAATCATAATAATTGCATTGGATGTGGAGCTTGTGAAAGTATTTGTCCTGAAATATTCCAAATTAATGATGAAGGTTTATCATCAGTTATAGGTAAAGAAGAAGATTTTAATAATTTTAAAGATGAAATTCAAGATGCTGTTGACTCTTGTCCAACAAGCGCTATTGAATGTGATACAAATGAAGATACAGCAAATGAAGAATAAGTAGCAATACTTATTTTTTTGTGGTATTATATTCACCTGAAAGAGGGATTATGATTAAAGTTGTTAATAATGATGAATTAAGTTCTATATTAAAAACAAGTTTTATTAATGAATCATCAATAGGTATTCATGGACTATCTTTTGAATCAAGAAATATATTAATTGATTTAATAAATAGCATTTATACCAAAGGATTAATTAATAAAACTAATGGAGGTATCGTTAGTAATTGTGAAATGATTGGAACAAATGATTATTATGATAATAATCGTTTATTAAATTATGCATATAAGAATTGTGATAATTATGTTGTAAATTTAATAATAAACATTCCATTTATTTTAGAAGGTAATAATAAAAAATACTTTGTTGGACCTTTTGAAGATAAACACGTTTTCCAAAAATATGATGAAAATCCAAATAGTATTTGGTTAAATGAATATGTTAATACAACAAAAATATTACCAAAAGAATTAATAGTTGGAGCTACAATCTATAATAGTGAAACAAAAGAAACCATTTACTATGAAAATCCTAATTATTTAGGAAAGATGGATTTAGAAAAACAACAAGCATTTGCAGAATCAATTGTTAGTAAATGTGAAAATAATGGAACAATTGTAACTATTGACGAAAATAATATTCAAGAAACATATAATAATATTTTGAACTTAATTGATGTCTATAAAAGATTTTCAATATCTTCATATTATTTAGAACAAGCTAAAAAATATGTTGAAGAGAAATATCTAAATTCTAAAAAATATTAAAAAGATAATTGATTACTCAATTATCTTTTTTTTAGCAAAATAAAAACTCGATTAAATCGAGTTTCTCTTTTAACCTGGTGGCTCCTAGTGGAATCGAACCACCGACACAGGGATTTTCAGTCCCTTGCTCTACCGACTGAGCTAAAGAGCCATATGGCGGTCTGTACGGGATTCGGACCCGTGATCTTCTGCGTGACAGGCAGACGTGGTAGGCCACTGCACTAACAGACCAAATGGTTGCGGGGGAAGGATTTGAACCAACGACCTCTGGGTTATGAGCCCAACGAGCTACCAGACTGCTCTACCCCGCGATATCAAATATATAAATTAAATGGCGGAGGAATAGGGATTCGAACCCCAGCGCCGCGCAAACGACCTCCCGGTTTTCAAGACCGGTCCCTTCAACCACTTGGGTATTCCTCCAAAAGATGGTGCCTAAGGTCGGACTTGAACCGACACGAGGGTTTATTCTCGCAGGATTTTAAGTCCTGTGCGTCTACCTATTCCGCCACTCAGGCACATAAAATGGTGACCCGTTGGAGATTCGAACTCCAGACCCTTTGATTAAAAGTCAAATGCTCTACCGGCTGAGCTAACGGATCAATTCATAAAATTGGCTGCCTCGGTTAGATTCGAACTAACGCATGAAAGAGTCAAAGTCTTTTGCCTTACCACTTGGCTACGAGGCAATTTAAGTGGTGGAGGGAGGTGGATTTGAACCACCGAACCCGAAGGAACAGATTTACAGTCTGCCGCGTTTGGCCACTTCGCTATCCCTCCATAAAATGGTGCCGAAACCAGGACTTGAACCCGGAACCTACTGATTACAAGTCAGTTGCTCTACCAATTGAGCCATTTCGGCATAAAAAAATAAATGGTGGGCGATATAGGACTCGAACCTATGACCCCTTGCTTGTAAGGCAAGTGCTCTAACCAACTGAGCTAATCGCCCAAATTCACATGGACGTCATTAAATATACCATTTATAAACGTCCTTGTCAACTAATTAAATTAACTTTTTTCACTTTTTATCTTTAAAATGGCATCATTTATCCAATTATCCAAGTTATCTTCTAATATTTTAAAACCACTACCCGTTTCTTCAATAAGGCTACGTTTTCTTTTATTTATACGATAATTGATATTTTTGATACTTAATTTAACGTGACATTCATTGTCGTCAACCTCTAATATCTTTACTTTAATAGTTTCACCTATCTTTACAAAATTATTAATGTCACGTACATAATTATCACTTATTTCAGAAATATGAATTAAGCCACTATAATATTCATCAAGACTTACAAAGATACCATATTCAGTTATTCCAGTTACAAGACCTTCAACAATATCATCTTTTACATATTTTGTCATAATCCACTTCCTCTTGAAATTATAACACATTAAAAGTTTGATTTAAAGTCTCTAAACACTTTTTCTTTGATATTTGCTATTTCTTCTTTATAAGGAGCTTGTTCATTTACATAAGGAGTTTCAAGAATTCTTGGAATATCCCCTAATCTTTTATTGTAAATAACATTAATTAAGTTATCAAAACCAATTGTACCATACCCAATATTCTCATGACGATCTTTATGAGCACCAAGAGGATTTTTACTATCGTTAATATGAATACATTTGATTTTATCTAAACCAATTTCTTTATCAAATTCATCTAAATATTCATCAAATTTAGATATATCATAACCAGCATCATTCAAATGACACGTATCAAGACAAACCCCAATACGCGATTTATTATTAACACCATCAATAATCGTTTTAATTTCTTCAATGGTTCTTCCAAGTTCTGTACCTTTACCAGCCATCGTTTCAAGAAGAATATTACATTCTCCTTTGTCAAGAATTTGATTAAGACCACGAATAATATTATGAATACCATTCTCTATTCCAAGACCAACATGACTACCAGGATGAAGAACCATATTTTTAATACCTAAAGCATCACAACGTTCTACTTCCTGTATTAAAAAATTAACAGAAAATTTAAATTTATCAGGATCACTATCATTAGCAAGATTAATAATATATGGAGCATGTACAATAACCTTAGAATAATCAATATGATTTTCTTTCATAAGATTTAATGCTTCTAGAGTTAATCCATCATTAATAGGATATCTTGCCGTATTTTGAGGAGCTCCTGTATAAAACATAAAAGTATTAGCCCCATAACTAAGTGCTTCTTCTAAACTTCCTAATAATTGTTTATCTTTACTAAAACCAACATGTGAACCAATAATTAACATAATTACTCCTTTCCTTTATTATAACAAAAAAAGGTAACTTTCGTTACCTTAATTTTTATCAATTTTCTAAATCCTATGGATTAGTAGGATTTAATCCTTTAGTATCAGCTCTACCAAAGAAAATACGCTCATTACTTGAATCATCAACTTGCGCACGAGTTCCGGCTAAGAATGTACCACCATTTGTTGTCTCATCAGTTGTTAAGCAAATAGAATATGTATAATTTGAAGTAGCATTATTTCTATCCACTGAAACAAACGAAATCTTTGATGTGTCACAGTTAGCTCTACTTGGGTTTCCGTCGTCATCTACAACACTAGTTGGACTAGCATTTACTCTAAACACACCTGAACCAATTTTATCTATATCCGTAGGCTCAGTTTCTAAATATTTATATTTTCCTCCAAATGGAGCACTGACACCACCTTTATCTATAATAGCTGTTGTAAATTGATATGTTCCTGGATATAATTCATAGTTTGCTGTTAATTGAGTTTGAACGGCGTCTAAAATCATTTGAGCAGTTGTTCTCATTGAACTTCTTCTTGAGTTATCAATTACTGGACCAATGTTAGTTGCAGCAATTGCCATTAAGATAGCCAAAATTACGATAACTGCTAATAATTCAACTAATGTAAAACCTTTCTTATTCATTTTCTTCATATTTTTCTACCTTTCCTTTCTATTATCAATATATCATTATTTAAAAATGACGTCAACATTATTAAACACTTTTTATATGTCTTTGACAGCGGACCTGTTTAATCTTTCTTCAGGAACACAATTATCTTCTCCTGTATCAGATTTTACAGCCTTTTTTGTACCTAATAAATAAACACAATAACCTGAATTCTTAGTATATTTTACATAGGAATTAACTCTATCATAATTTCCACCATCAGGATCAGGATTGATACTATTTTTAGTATCTAATTCAGACATTTTATATTTTTTAAAATCTGTTTCAGAATCTGCACGTAGTTCACGATCTGCTGCTACAGCGTTTTTAGCTAAAGCAATTAATCTTTGAGCATCATTAACTATATGATCTTTTTTATTATTATCCATTAAACTAATTACATTTGGTATTGCTATACCGCCAATTATAGCAATAATAGCAAGAACTGCTAATAATTCTACTAATGTAAATCCTTTATTATTCATTTTCATTTTCTACCCTCGCTAATTTCTTTAAAGCATCACAAGCTGCATTTTGACAAGCATCTTTCTTGCTCTTTCCTACCCCTCTTCCATAAATAACACCATCAATTCTTACTTCAACAGTAAATTCTTTATCATGAGGTGGACCTGATTCACCAACTAAATCATAAACCAAACTTCTTCTATCTGTTTGAACTGCTTCTTGTAAAATTGATTTATAATCATTTAAAAAGCTTGTCTTGTTACTATTTATAACATAAGGAGCAATAATCTTAATAATAACACTTTTTACTTCTTCAAAGCCTTTATCTAAATAAATTGCTCCCATCAAAGCTTCAAAAGTATCAGCAACAATCGCTTTTTTTATTTCTCCTATTTCTCCATGACCTACTTTAATATATTGGATCATATCCATATTTGTCATATATTCAAAAAGAGCATTTTCACAAACAAAGTTAGCTCTCCACTTTGTCATTTCTCCTTCTTCTTCTTCAAAGTTTCGATACAAGTAATCACTCATTACAAGTTCTAAAACTGCATCACCCAAGAATTCTAATCTTTCATAATCTGTTTTATTCTTGTGTTCATTAGCATATGAAGAATGAGAAAATGCAATTTCATAAAGTTTTAAATTATTAGGAATAACTCCCAAAGACTCTAGTTTCTCTTTCATATACCCTCCTAATACATTATATCAAAACCCATTTAAAAAGTATATTTAAACTTGTTAAAAATAATAATTAATAGTAAAATACATATAGGTGTTACATGAAAAAAATATTAATCAAGTTAATTAAATGGTATCAAAAAACAAGTTTCGCATCACATAGTAATTGCAAGTATATACCAACATGTTCTAATTATGCCCTTTCAGTTATTAACACTTTTGGAAGTTTTAAAGGAAGTTTATTAACAATTAAGAGAATACTTAAATGTAACCCATGGAGTAAAGGTGGTATAGATCTTCCACCAATTAAGGAGAAATAATATGAAATATAAATATTTATTGATTTTACCAATCATTTTATTAGTAACAGGTTGTAACTTATTTAAAAGAGATTCAATGGAAAACATCTCAATTATTACATCGAATTACCCTCTTGAATATACTATAAGAGCTTTATATGGAGATAATGCTTTAATAACATCTATTTATCCAGATGGAGTTAATGTTGATGAATATAAATTTACTAAAAAACAAGATAAAGATAATAGTGAAAAAGATTTATTTATCTATATTGGTAATTCAAACGATTCAGAACAAGCGGTTACTTATGTAAAGAATAATGATGAAATTAAACTAATTAATGCAACACTTGGTATGAAATATAATTATGGAATTGAAGAATTATGGTTAAATCCATCTAATATGTTAATGATTGCTCAAAATATTAAAAATGATTTAGATGAATTTATAACAAATAGTTATTTATTAAAAGAAATTTCTGATAATTATAATAAGTTAAAAATTGAATTATCTGAATTAGATGCTGAAATTAAACTTACTATTGAAAATGCCCATAATAAAACAATCTTTGTTAATGACAATTCATTAAAATTCTTAGAAAAATATGGATTAACAATTTATGTTCTTGATAAAGATTTAGATATTTATGAAAAGAATTTAAATATCTTTAAAAATAATATTGAAACAGGTAAAGTTAAAAATATCTTCGTTCTTGAAAATACAGAACTTCCTCTTGAAGTCCAACAATTAGTTGAAGATAAAAAAGTAAGTGAAGAAATATATAAAAATTTAAAAAATATTACAGAAGAAGATCGTAATAATGAAAAAGATTATTTAGATTTATCAAGAGAAAACTTAGAAACATTAAAAAAGGAACTTTATTAGTTCCTTTTTTCTATACCATCAATTATATAATTTTCACTCTTATGAGGTTCAGTAAATAATAAATCACGATAATTTTGTTGACGTAATACTTCATATAAAACAATAGCGCAACAATTAGATAAATTAAGAGCACGAACATTACTACTCATAGGTATTCGCATACAATGATCTAAATCTTCTTTTAATATTTCTCTTGGAATACCTGTTGATTCTTTACCAAAAATTAAATATATTTCTTCATCTTGATTACTATAATCGAAACTAGTATGAGGCTTTTTACCATATCTTGTAAAATAATAATAAGTGCCTTTATTTTTACTTTTAAAATCATCCCAATTTTTATATACATGATATTCTAGTTTATCAATATAGTTGACACCACTTCTTTTAATACTTTTTTCATCTAATGAAAAACCTAGTGGTTCTATTAAATGAAGTCTTGTATTTGTAGCTACACAAGTTCTCATAATATTACCTGTATTCATAGGTATTTCTGGTTCATATAAAACAATATTTAACATAAAATCACCACAAGAAATTATACAAAATAAAAAGATAAAAAGCAAACTACTTTCTATCTAATTCTTCAATATATTTTTTTAAACCTCTTGAATTGTTACCTAAAATTATTTTTAATTGATTATCAATTTCAACAATACCTTTAGCTCCTAAAGCTTGAATAGCTTCTTTATCAGCTTTTGATACATCACGAAGAGTTACAATAAATCTTGATAAATTTAATTGTTTATCAATGATGTTATCAATACCACCTAAAGCATCAACTAATTTATTAACTTTTAGGTGAGCATCTTTTCTCATTGATTTTAATATCGCAAGTAAAATAATTAATAAGACAACACCTATTACAATATATTTCCACCACATTTTTAATCACCATAGTAATTATAACTAAATAATAAATAATTGTAAAGAAAAAGGATTATATTATAATCCTTTCTCATATAAATTCATAAAACGTTGATATAACTTATCACAAGCATCTTTATCCATTGCAGGAATATTATCACATGCATAAGGAATACCCATTTTTTTATATTTTTCTTCACCAAGTTTATGATATGGCAAAAATTCTATTTTATCGATATTATTTATTTTTTTAATATAATTATTTAATTTTTCTATATAAGAATCATTATCTGTAATACCAGGAACTACTACTTGGCGAAGCCACATCTTTTTATTATTTTTATTACAAGCATTAATAAAGTTTTCAACTTCACCCATATTTCTTCTTGTTATTTTTCTATAACCATCACTATCAACATGTTTAATATCTAAAATAACTAGATCAATATATTTTAGTAATTCATCATAATTACCTAAACCAACACCAGCTGTATCAAGAGCAATATTAATATTTTTTTCTTTTAACTTTTTACATAAAGGTATTAGAAAATCTATATGAAGAAGGGGTTCACCACCAGAAAATGTTACACCACCTGTATCACCAAAATAATCTTTATTACGAATAATTTTATTATATAGTTCATCAATAGAAGTATCGTCATTACCCCTTACCCATGTTTCAGGATTATGACAATATATACATCTTAAATTACATCCATTAAAAAATATGACAGTTCGAATCCCAGGACCATCAACGGTTCCAAAGGATTCGATACTATTAATACTCGCCATCATAATTTAGTATGGAAAGTTCTCGCAATAACTTCCTCTTGTTGTTTTCTAGTTAATCGATTAAATCTAACTGAATAACCAGAAACACGAATGGTAAGAAGTGGATATTTTTCAGGATTATTCATTGCATCAATTAATGTTTCACGATTTAATACATTAACATTTAAATGATGAGCTCCATGTCTAAAATAACCTGTTAATAACATTACTAAGTTATTAATTCTTGTATTCATATCACTTCCTAAAGAATCAGGAACAATTGAGAATGTATTTGATATACCATCTTTACAACAATGAGCATAATCAAGTTTAGCAACAGAATTTAAGGATGCAATCGCACCATTTTCATCTCTTCCATGCATTGGATTAGCACCTGGTGCAAATGGTTCTCCCTTCTTTCTTCCATCTGGTGTACTACCAGTTTTGGTTCCATAAACAACATTAGATGTAATTGTTAATACACTCATTGTAGGTTCAGCATCACGATAACATTTATACTTCTTTAATTCATTAAAGAAATGACTTGTTAATTCTTGAGCAATAGAATCTACTCTATCATCATCATTTCCATATTTAGGGAAATCTCCTTCAATAATGAAATCTGTTGTAATACCATTTTCATCACGAACAGGTCTTACTTTTGCATATTTAATAGCAGATAAACTATCAACCGCAACAGAAAGTCCGGCAACGCCATAAGCCATATAGCGATGAACATCAGTATCATGTAAAGCCATTAAACCTGCTTCATAAGCATATTTATCATGCATATAATGAATAATATTCATAGCATCAGAATAGATATCAGCAACTTTTGATAGTACATGAAAATAATTTTGTTTAACTTTATCATAATTAAGTACTTCATCAGTATCTTTAGGAATATCAGGAATTACTAATTCATTCTTCATTTCATCAACACCACCATTGATAGCAAGAAGAAGTGATTTAGCAAGATTACAACGTGCTCCAAAGAATTGCATATCTTTTCCCATACGCATTGCTGATACACAACAAGCAATTGCATAATCATCACCATAAATTGGTCTCATTAAATCATCATTTTCATATTGAATAGCATCAGTTTCAATACTTACCTTAGCACAATATTCTTTAAATGATTTAGGTAGGTGTTCACTCCATAAAATTGTCATATTTGGTTCAGGTGATGTATCTAAGTTTTCTAAAGTATGAACAATACGATAACTTGTTTTTGTAACCATATGTTCCATCTTATTATTAACACCACCAACAGAACATGTAACCCATGTTGGATCACCAGAGAATAATTCATCATATTCAGGTGTTCTTAAATGTCTTACTAATCTTAATTTAATTACAAATTGATCAATAATCTCTTGAGCTTCTTCTTCTGTTAAAACTCCATTTTTAATATCTCTTTCAAAATAGATATCAAAGAAAGCATCAACACGACCTAAACTCATAGCAGCACCATTATTTTCTTTAACACCTGCTAAATATCCAAAATATGTCCATTGTACAGCTTCACGAGCATTACGTGCTGGTCTACTAATATCAAATCCATATTTAGCAGCCATCTTTTTCATTTCACCTAAAGCTCTATATTGCATTGATATTTCTTCACGAATTCTAATTAAATCATCAGACATTAATCCTTTATAATCATTAGTCCATTCATCAGCTTTTGCTTTTTGTAAATAATCAATACCATATAAAGCGATACGTCTAAAGTCACCAATAATTCTTCCACGTCCATAAGCATCAGGAAGTCCTGTTAATAAGCCAACATGTCTTGCTTGTCTAATTTCTGGGGTATAAGCATCAAAAACACCTTGATTATGGGTTTTTCGATACTCGTTAAAATATTTATCAACATTCTCATCTAATTTATATCCATAAGCTTCAAGTTCTTGATAAACCATACGAATACCACCATATGGATTAACCATTCTTTTTAAAGGAGCATCAGTTTGAAGACCAACGATTACATCATCATCTTCACTTATATAACCCGCATCAAAAGAATTAATTCCAGACATATGAACAGTATCAATATCAAGAACATGTTTCTTTAATTCTTCTTTTAATAGTTCTTGGCATTTATTCCATACTCTACTCGATTTATTAGAAACACCCTTAAGAAAACTTGCATCGCCATCATAAGGATGATAATTTTCTTGTATAAAGTTTTCAACATTTATTGATTCATTCCAAAGCCCTTCTTTAAAATCTTGCCATTCTTCTTTCATCTTTCCCTCCGTAGTCTATTTCATTGTATAATTTTTAAACAAAATAAGTTGTTGCATTTGCAACAACTTACTCTTATTTACATTTATTTTTTTATCGATCATCATCAACAAATGATGCAACCTCTTTTGCTATATAGTTATAGTGATAAAAATTCGATATTTTATCATTTACACTATTTCTTGAAAAGATATAATAATCTTCATTTAATAAAGTTAAAACATTATCTTTTTGCCAATTACAAGATTCCGTATCATTTTCTTTACTAATGCAATATTCTAAATTGGTATTATCATATTTATAAGATTTATTTTCTTTTAAATAATTTTCTAATATTTTTTTATCATTACTTGTTATTTTATTATCCTTATCTAAATCAGCTAGAATAAATTGATTGTCATCAACAATAAAATTATCTGTTAATAAATAATCATATATTTCTAAATCTAATTCATTAATTTCATTATCAAAATTAACATCACCATAACAATATAAATTAGAGATAATAGTTATATCATTATCACCAGTTAAAGCCTCTTTTATCATTGGTTTATCTAATTTTTCACCAACAATATTTTCTTCTTTAACTTCTTCTTTACATGCCGTAATAAAACAAATAATTATTAATACAAATATTATTTTTTTCATAAAATCCTACCTATCTTTTTAAAGAAACTCTTTCCATTATTTAAATATTTAGTAACAATATTTCTAATATCACTAGTTACAGTTACTGAAGGCTTTTCTGATCGATAGTATTCTTTACCACTTGATAAAGTCATATAACGATATACTTCAAGTAAAGCTTCTGAGAAAAACTCTGATTTATTTTTGCCATAAGCATAATCAGAAAGAGGCCTTGTAGTTCGAGATGTATTTTTATATTTTTCATATAAAGCAGCAACATCTGATTGATTTGATACATGTTTACCAAACACTTGATTATATAAGTTATTATATCCATGACCTATTTCATGAACCGTTGTACCTAAAAATCTCTTTCCTGTTGATTCAGAACTATTATAACGAATATAAATAACTGAGAAATAACCATAGTCATCTGTCCAAGTTACACCCGCACTATCTCTACCATTATATTTAACATATGTACTTTCAGTAAGTAAAGCCACTTTACCATTAAAATAAAATAATTCTGGATGATCTTTATATAACATTTTTATAAAATTAATAAATTGCTGAGCAACTGTTGATGATATTCCATATTCAATTTCAATAGGTATATTACCAAAAGTTTCTTCATAAGAAACACTATATGGACTTACTTTTTTACCACCTAAGGTATCATATACTCTTGCATAAAGAGTGGTATCATTATAAAATTTCGTTTTAAAAACAGATATACATTTACCATCAGGTGTTTGAGAAAAGCCATGAACTACATGCCCTTTTGAATATATTGCAGGAACCCATGAAATACTACAACCATTACCATTATAACTATCACATTTAGTATGTTCATTAGAAGTAAACAATAATTTATCAGCTTTAATATTATTGGTACTAGTTGTATTAGCATTATAAGTAATTGTTATCTTTTTTTTAGCAATACTATATAAATTAACATTTCGGTCAATTGACATTGTTTTATTTTTGTAATTAACATTTGTACTATTTTTATTAGTACTCCAACCAATAAACTTATTACCATTCTTACCAATAGCATCAACAAGTTTAATACTACAACTAGTATTACCATTATATAAATAACAATTTGAATTTTTCGTTGTAATCTCAACAGTATCATTTTGTGAGATATAAGTAGCTATTAATGGTGTATTATTCTTTGTAATAGAATAATATGTAACATCATCTGTAACCGTAATTGAATCATTAATAGAGTTTGTAATTGCCTTTCTATCACTATTCCAACCAATAAACTCATATCCATTATTAACAGTTATTTTTGGTACATTAACCATACATTTACGATTATCTTTAGTAATTTTACAAGTTTGGGTAATATCCTTAGAAGTAGTTATCTTTTTATCTCGAACAATAAATTTAACATTAATATTTTTCTCTGTTACAACATCAATTGTTTTAGATGCTTTATGACCATTAAGAGTGGTTGCGGTTATAACTACCTTACCTTTTGATAAACCACTTACTTTACCATCTGTTGATACAATTGCAATTTTAGGATTAGAGCTTTCCCATAAAACAACTTTATTGCTGGCATTCACGGGTTCAATTGTAGTTGTTAATCTTTGTGTTGTACCAACAAACATATAATCAGAAGTTTTATTTAAACTAATCTTAGTAACTGGAATTCTTGCATCCATTACAACCACACGACATGTATCATTCATTTCCGGATGTCTTCTAACTTTAACGGTTATAGTAGCAGTTCCTATTCTTAATCCTGTTATCGTTCCATCATCATCAACTCTTAACGTATTAGGATTATCACTTTCATAAACCAAATTATAATCATCAAGAGGTTCAACAAAAACATTTAGTTTTAATTTATCATCTAAATGAATTGAAACATCTTTATTTTCAAAATACATAATATCAGGTTTTTTATCAAAAATGTATGGAGAAAAAATAACATATAAAAATGCTATTAAGGCAATAAAAAATAAAACATAATAAATTGACATTTTATTATTCTTCATACTACCTCTATTATAATTAAATTATGTCATAGTTATATTTATTATTCAAGAAAAAGACTATTCTTAATAAAAAATAAAAGACCTGTTGGTCTTTTATCAATCATCTTCATTTGAGTCATCAATTTTTATTAATTCAAACGTCTTTGTATTAAAAGTATAATGCAACATTTTATTTTCTTTATCCACATATTCAATATAGATATCACAAACATCTTCATTTATTTGACCATCTTCAGAATATTGATAACTAATAGTTACACCGCTAGGATCTAATTTTGGTGGTCCATAATATGCTTTTATATTATCTACTTCAATTGTATCTTCAATTATTTTTTCTTCATTTAAATTAATAAAAGAGAATTTCTTATTATTATATGCAAATAAGATATCTTTATTTATAAAATATAGTCTATCATAACCTAATTTTGTTACTTGTTCATTATTAAAATTATATATATTATACTTATTATCCTTTTTACCTATTAAGCCATATTCACTATACAATTCTAATTCATCATAAATATTATCAATTATCGTTTCACCAGTATCTAATTTTTGAAGACCATATTTATTATTATTTTTAAAGACAATAATATTTTTAGTATAATCATAATCATCTAAAAAACATCCTTCATAACAAGAATAATTATAATTATCTTTTTTCATTGTTCGATCTAACTTTCCATCATAACTAATAATTCGAATTGTATCATCATTATAAATTAAAACTTTAACATAATTATACTCATGAACATCGCTAATTTTTTCCCAATCATCTAATAGATGACCATGTACATTTTCATACGTCTTAGTTTCTTCACTTACAATATCATATAATAAAACTTTACCTGTATTACTTTTATTGTTATTTGATGTAAAATATTCGCCACCATAATCATCAATATAATCACATGTTGTACCATCACATTCTAGAATTAATACTTTGCTATTTTTAAAATATATTCTGTCACTATTTTTATCATCAACATTATCATATAAATCAAATAATAGAATATCACAATCTACTCCATTACATTTATATTCATTTATTATTTTATCATTTTGATAAAAAGTTATATCACCATTATCTTTTCGTTCATATGAATATAGTATATCTATATTATCTTCTTGTTTGTTATCTTGCGAACTATTTTGTTCTCCCTTATCAAAAATCATTAGTATAAAAATACAAATAATACAAATTAATGTTATAAATAATAAGAAAGTTGTTATCTTTGATTTAGTACCTTTTTTATTCTCTTCTTCCATAAGTCACCTCTATTTTAATTATAATATGTAATAAAATTATATGCAAACAAAAAAAGAATAGTTAAGATAATATAACTATTCTTTATTATTTATTTTATTGATAACAAATTCAACGAACTCATTAAGATCCATTTCATTTGTATCTTTACTTCCAAAGAAACGATAGTTTACAGAATTATTTTCAACTTCTTTATCACCAATAACAAGACTTAATGGAATCTTATGAACTTGAGCATCACGCATTTTATATCCAAGTTTTTCATTTCTTTCATCAACTTTAACACGAATATGTTTTTCTTTTAATAACTCTTCTATTTTTCTACAATATTCAAGATGATGTTCACTAGATACAGGGATTATATTAACTTGTACTGGTGAAAGCCAAATTGGAAGATTACCCTTAGTTTCTTCTAGCAAGAATGCTGTAAAGCGATCAAACGTTCCAAAGATTGCTCTATGAATAACAACTGGTGTTTTTCTTTCACCATTTTGATCAATGTAACTTAACTCAAATCTTCTTGGTAATAAGAAATCTAATTGACAAGTTGATAAAGTTACTTCTGGTCCAACAGCAGGTTTTACTTCAACATCAAGTTTTGGTCCATAGAAAGCTGCTTCACCAACGGCTTCATAATATGGAACACCAAAGTCATTTAATACTTCACGAAGTTTATTTTCTGCCATATCCCACATTTCATCATCATCAAAGTATTTTTCTTTATCTTCTTTATCACGTAAAGATAATCTAAAACTATAATTCTTTAATCCAAAATCTTTATATACATCAAGAATTAATCTAACTACTTTTTGGAATTCTTCCCCAATTTGTTCTGGTGTTACAAAAAGGTGAGCATCATTTTGACACATACAACGAACACGTTCAAGACCTTTTACCGCTCCACTAGCTTCATATCTAAAATCTGTTGCAAATTCACCAATTCTAATTGGTAGGTCACGATATGAATGAAGTTCATTAGCATAAACTAACATATGATGCGGACAGTTCATTGGACGAAGGACAAACTCTTCTTCATCAACTTTCATCATTGGAAACATATTTTCTTTATAATGATCCCAGTGACCAGAAGTTTTATATAAGTCAACTGTTCCAACACATGGAGTATATACATGTTGATAACCTAGAGCTTGTTCTTTTTCATAAATGTAATTTTCTAATTGTTTACGGATTAAAGCTCCATTAGGAAGCCATAAAGGCATACCTTTACCTACTAAATCATGTTGCATAAAGATTGATAAGTCTTTACCAATTTTACGATGATCTCTTTGTTTAGCTTCTTCAAGTTCTACTAAATATTCTTCTAGATCTTCTGGCTTTTCATAACAAACACCATAGATTCTTTGAAGCATCTTATTTTTAGCATCACCTTTCCAATAAGCACCACTAAATTTAATTAACTTAAAGTTTTTGATTTCTTTTACTGTATCAACATGTGGTCCACGACAAAGGTCAGTAAAGTCACCTTGAGTGTAACATGAAATAACAGTATCATCATCCATATTATTAATTAAATCAACCTTATATGGATCATCATGAAACATTTCAAGAGCTTCTTCTCTAGATAATTCATGTCTTACAATTCTTTTACCATCTTTGCTAATCTTTTTCATTTCGCGTTCGATAAGAGGTAAATCTTCTTCTGTAATTACTTTATCTCCTAAATCAATATCATAATAGAAACCTTCATCAATTACAGGTCCTACCCAAAATTTTGCATTAGGATATAAATGTTTAACTGCTTGTGCCATTAAGTGAGCACATGAGTGATTAAGTTTATTTAAATATTCATCTTCTTTTATTTTTTTCATAATAATCATTCGTCCTTTCCATAATTCTTATTTTTTCTTTTTCTCTTTTATAACCAGTTGGTTCTTTTCTTTTAACATTTCTTATTAGTTTAGTTATTGCATTCGCTCTTTGAAATTCTTTATTTTTTCTTAAATTTCTTCTAATTGTTAATAATTCTTCTTTAGATAAACCAGATAAATCAGGTATACTGATTTCTCTATTTTCTTCATAATTGTTTTCAAATACTTCAGTATCTACACTACTATAAATAATAGGATTACGATAAACAATTAATTCATAATTGGCATCATAAACAATTAAATAATTTCCACTATAAACCATTTCAGGATTTTTATAAGCTTCACTATATGGAATTCTTATTAATTTAATACTCGGAAAAAGAGTAACTAAATCATGGTGTGTCAGCTTATTTTGTTTTAAATCATTACTGCTTATACCTAGATAATTTCTTAAAAAACTAATAATATCAATCTTATACTTGTCATCAACCTCATTATATCTCATAAAAACCTCCCTAAAATAATAAAAAAGAATGGTACTTGAAGGAGTCTTGTAGACGGTACCATCCTTTTTATAACTTAATTCATATAACGGTCATCCCGGGATATTATTAATATCCTATTCATAGGTAGTAGCTTACTTATTAAATTATTAGTTTACACCAAACACTAACTCTCTATAAATCTCATAAGCAGTCTTGTCCTAATCAAAATATTTATAATTCTATTATAATCACATTTATTTAATTGTCAATAATTAATCTAATTGGACACCTTTAACAACGTATGGATTGTAATATCTTGTTTCAATAATGTCATCAATATTAGTTGTTGTACTTGAATAATTAACTGTTAGTTTTACATTCTCGCTGGCAAAAGCATCGG